>Ga0209944_1000001_pt1 | contig 276571 bp, 238 predicted proteins | sample SalPonR1_C_D2_MG_FD_185701 | JGI IMG/M metagenome (GOLD analysis project Ga0209944, IMG submission 185701) | Salt pond soil microbial communities from South San Francisco under conditions of wetland restoration - Salt Pond MetaG R1_C_D2_MG... ...
CAGAGCGCAAGGCGCTCCTCGGGACTCAGGTCGGGCTATGCAGGGGTACCGTCCTCACTCCGTTCGGACCAGCGGCAGGTGCCGCTGCCCTTACTATCCCTCACGCGCATCCCGGACTCTGCCTCGAGAACTGTTGCACACATACCGTCATCCCTATCCCCGACCCAGGATCCCCTGCTCGCATTCCGTTTATTTACCCTTTATAATACACCCAAAAACAAAATAAAACACTACGTCATCCCGGGCCCCGACCCGGGATCTCCTGCTCCCATACCGTTTATCGACTTGGGGATTGCGGGTCGGAGCCCCCTAAGTCCCCAATAAATTGCCTGCCCCCAATTTATTGGCGGGGGAAAGGGCAGGCGCAATGACAATTCTTTTGATAACATGTGGTGTCCGTAAGGGAGGGATCCTCTTTAGGGGCCGGGGGCGCGGGATGGCCCTGAAAAAACCGAAAAAATCCACCTCATATTTACCGACGAAACTTCAAAGGAGCGAAGGCGGTATGACTTGATCCAGGGTCTGCAGTAAACAAAGCATTTACTCATTGACGACTATAGTCATTTCCGTAATAATGGTATGGGAACTCCCCGGATGCTCATCGTCTTCCCGTAAAGCGTGCATTTCGACAAAATCTGATCCGGAAAAATCAGGCAAGGGTACATAATAGTACGTGATTTCCGAGTTAGCAGAATCCTGAGCCAGGGTACTGATAGCAGCATTTCTGGCTTGTTCATGTATGCGGGCGCGCTCACTGTCTTTGAATTCTCCTAGGCTGTACGTAAGGGTATCACCAAAGTCAATAGTTCGCCTGACAATGTCCGTCGTCTTCCGATCAGGGATTGTATTACAGGCTGTAAAAATCAGTGTTATAAATAAGAGAAAGGAGGATTTCATCTTTCGAAGGTTTTCTAAATAACGAGTAACTATTGTATACGGTATATTTTACTCGCTTTTTTAAATGATATTATAAAGATACGTCATGTGATTCAAGTTTACAAGTAAATAAAAAAGAGCATAGGAAGCACAATTCCACAATCATGCACTCTCAACGCGTGAAGGATGGTAGTGGCCAGGATCCAGCACTGGCAAAGACTGCTGCTGGAGAGTGGGTCCCGAGAATCGCCTTTGGCGATCTCGAGGACGGAACCCACGCACAGCCTGACCCTCGAGATCTGCCACTGGCAGAGCCTCGGGGGGCACGCCCAAAACCATATTATAAAATGCCTGAGGATTTAATTGCCAATCATATGAGAAATGATTGTATTTGTGTACTTTTGTGATGATTAAAACAGGAAAATAATATATGTCTGAAGCACATAAGGTAGTCCCTATTAATATCGAGGATGAAATGAAGTCGGCCTACATTGATTATTCGATGTCGGTCATTGTCTCTCGTGCATTGCCAGATGTTCGGGATGGATTGAAACCGGTTCACCGCCGTATTTTATATGGAATGGATGGCTTAGGCCTAGCCTATAATAGTTCACATAAGAAAAGTGCACGTATAGTAGGAGAGGTATTAGGTAAGTATCATCCACATGGAGATTCAGCTGTATATGATGCTATGGTGCGCATGGCTCAGACTTGGTCTTTGCGTTATCCTTTAGTGGATGGTCAGGGAAACTATGGAAGTATGGATGGTGACAGTCCAGCTGCCATGCGTTATACGGAGGCTAGATTGCAGCGAATAGCTGGTGAGATGCTATCTGACATAAAAAAAGAAACCGTTGATTTTGCTCTAAATTTTGACGATACGTTAAATGAACCCACGGTATTGCCTTCCAAAATACCAACATTACTTATAAATGGAGCGTCGGGAATCGCAGTTGGAATGGCGACGAATATGCTTCCTCACAACCTCAGTGAAGTTATAGATGGATTGATTGCAACTATTGATAATGAGGACATTACGATTGATGAACTTATGCAACACATCAAGGCTCCTGACTTTCCAACAGGAGGTACCATATACGGCATGAGTGGGGTAAAGGAGGCTTTTGAGACAGGACGTGGGCGAGTTGTGCTTCGTGGCAAATCAGAAATTGAAACGCTTGCCAGCGGCCGGGAACGAATTGTAATTAACGAGATTCCCTATCAGGTAAATAAGGCCAATATGATCGTTAAGATCGCCAATTTGGTCAATGAAGAAAAAATATTGGGCATTTCTGATGTTCGGGATGAGTCAGACAGAAACGGTTTGCGGATTGTAGTAGAGGTAAAGCGCGATGCGATGGCATCTGTAGTGCTTAGTAAACTGTATAAATACACTCCGCTTCAGTCGAGCTATGGTGTGAATAATATTGCTTTGGTGAACGGCCGGCCCATGCAATTAAATTTAAAAGATCTTCTTCGACATTTTATCGACTTCCGCATTGAGGTGATTGTAAAACGCACCAAATTTGAATTGAAAAAAGCGGAGGAGCGTGCTCATATATTGGAAGGCTTATTGATTGCTCTAGACCATCTCGATGAAGTTATTAAGCTTATACGGGCTTCATCAACTGTTCCGGAAGCCAAAGAGGGCTTAATGAATACCTTCGAGCTGTCAGAAATTCAGGCTCAGGCCATTCTAGACATGCGGTTGCAGAAGTTGACCGGCTTAGAGCGCGATAAAATAAAAGAAGAATATACCGAATTGATGAAGCGCATAGCCGAGTATAAAGAAATACTGGCTTCGGAGGATCGGCAAAAAGAGATTGCAAAAGAAGAGATGCTTGAGGTGAAAGAAATGTACGGCGATGAGCGTCGCACAGATATCACTTATGACGACGGTGAAATTAGCATTGAAGATCTTATCGCTGATGAATCTGTTGTGGTAACGATAAGTAATCGAGGTTATATCAAGCGAACGAAGGTTTCTGAATTCCGCACTCAAAATCGAGGTGGGAGAGGGGCTCGTGGAAGTAAAACCCGAGATACTGATTTTGTAGAACATATGTTTGTGGCAAGCACGCATAATTATCTCCTTCTCTTTACGGAACTAGGGCAGTGCTATTGGTTGCGTGTCTTTGAAATTCCCGAGGCTGGGAAGACCAGTGCCGGTCGAGTTATTCAAAATATTCTTCAATTGCCTAAAGAGGATCAGGTCAAAACCTGGATAGTGATAGAAGATTTAGAAGACGAAGAGTTTTTAAATTCTCACTATATTTTATTTGCCACTAGAAACGGTACAGTCAAGAAAACTCTTGTTGAGCAGTACTCACGTCCGCGCACAAACGGTATTAATGCGCTGAATCTGGCTGAAGGTGATTGGCTTATCGATGCGCGCCTGACTGATGGAAATAACGAAGTCCTACTAGCTAATAAAAATGGTCGAGCGATTCGATTTTTGGAAGAAGATGTACGTCCTATGGGGCGGACAGCAACAGGAGTAAGAGGCATGCGTTTGGATGATAAAAATGATGCAGTTGTGGGAATGGTCATTGTTGATCGGGAAGATAACGATCACGACATCCTTGTTATATCCGAAAAAGGGAATGGAAAGCGTTCGTTGGTTGAAGATTATAGACAAACAAAACGTGGAGCGAAAGGCGTTAAAACCCTTAATATTTCAGATAAAACTGGGAAATTAATAGCGATTAAGGGTGTTCGAGATGATTACGATTTAATGATTACCACACGAGATGGAGTGGTTATCCGATTAGCGATTGATTCTATTCGCGTAATGGGTCGAGCGACTCAGGGTGTTCGGGTAATTAATCTAAGTGATGATGCAGAAATTGCCGACGTAGCTATTATTAAAGGAGGCGATAACGATGAAGAAGAATAGTGTAGAGTGTTGAGTAACACGATAAGTTCATGCTAGCTAAATGGAATAGTCCTTTTTGAATACGCTAAATTTCTTCGTAAATTCGTTTTAACACAAACTAATTCAATATTTTGATATGAAAAAATGGTCAATATTACTAGTAAGCCTCTTTTTGGCTATCGGATACACAAATGCACAAGACAGTCCGAGCAAAATGATGAAAAAGGCTGACCGGGCTTATTCTAAATATAATTTAGATCAGCGAAATAATAAAGAGGAACTCATTAAGGCTCGTGATCTAATTCAATCTGCTTTAGAAGATGAAGAAGTAGCAAATGAGGGGCGTGCCTGGGTCGTCAAAGGTCAGGTTTACTCAAGTTTGGCTAATGAGGACATAAAAATGCAGATTGCCAATCCTGAAGCAGCGCCGTCTTATCCAGATGCACCTTATATCTCTTACGAATCTTTTTATGAGGCATTAAATGTAGCTGAAAAAAGCCGCTATGAGCGAGAAGCCTTAGAGGGCTTAGGAAACCTAACGCCGATTTTTAGTACGCTGGGAAATAGCTACTTGCAACAGCAAGATTATGCTAAGGCTTATGAGCCATTAGGTGCTTTATTGAATATTCATGAAACTTTCGTTGCTGAAGGTGAAAACCCAATTTATCAAAATGAGGCGGATTACAATCAACAGCGCTTTGTTGTAGCTATTTGTGCTACACAGGCAGGCGATACGCCCAAGGCAAAGGAATTGTTAACCGAACTTTATAATGAAGAATATCAGGAGGCAGCGGTTTATTCCAGTCTTTTTGAGTTATTGATGAATGAAGACAATACGGAAATGGCACTTGAAGTATTGGATAAGGGTAAAGCACTCTTTCCAGATGATAATACAATACTTTTTGCCCGAATCAACTACTATATTCAAAATGATGAATTAGAGCTCTTGGAAGAAAGTCTCATGCAGGCTGTAAATGCTGAGCCTGAAAATGCTTCCGTACATAGTGCTTTGGCCAATGTATATATGAAAATATATAATCGGATGATCGATGAAGAAGGTTATGATGAAAAGGAAGCGACACGTTATCGGAATATGGCCATCGAGTACTACGATAAAGCAATTGCGCTAGATCCGGACGACTTTGAGCCCTATTATAGCGTAGGGTCTATTTACTTTAACGAGGCTGCTGTTATAACACAGCAAATGAGTGAATTGGGTATTGAAAAACCTGATCAAATTATGTATGATAGTCTAAAAATTGAGTCGGAAAAGCTATTTGAAAAGGCTTTACCTTACTTTAAAAAGGCAGAAAGTCTCAATCCGAATGATATAAATTCCTTGATTGCGCTTCGTGAGATATTTGCTCGAACAAATGAATATGAAAAAGTTCAAGAGTTAAAAGTTCGAGTAGAGAAGATTCAGTCCGGTGAGGAATTCACATCCTCTTATTTCAACGAGTAGTGATATATCCATTTTAAAAATAAGAAAGGTCGTCTGTGTACGGCCTTTTTTTTTGGTTAAAAATTAAGTATATGAAAAATGAATTTCCAGAACCCAGAGGGCTAAATGATGTGGCAGAGTTTCATGAGACTTTCAATTTACCCATTGAGAAGAAACCCACCATACCAGCTAAAGATAGATGCGCGCTGCGTGTAAATTTACTTCAAGAAGAACTCAATGAATTAAAAGATGCCATTGCTGACAATGATTTGATTGAAATTGGAGACGCGCTGGCTGATTTACAATACGTATTGTCCGGAGCCATTTTAGAATTTGGTTTGGCTGAGTCTTTCAAAGAACTATTTGACGAAGTGCAGCGATCAAATTTAAGCAAGGCATGCAGCACGGAAAGTGAAGCGGTAGCAACGCAAGAATCTTACCATCGAAAGAATGAGACAAAATCCTATATAGAAAAGGTCAACGGCAAGTTTGTAGTATACCGAAAGGGAGATCACAAAGTCTTAAAATCTATTCGATACTCGCCAGCAAATCTAAAGGCCATATTGGATAAGTAGTGATAATTGAAATTATAGGTTGTATACAGCAAACCTTATAACTAAGTAAGATAGCCTCTTTTTGCCTATAATTTATATTATGTTAAATTATGGTTAAGCTCGCCCCAATTCCTCTAAGTTTACCAATCTTATCCTATGTCTTTGATATTATATCCAATAATTGCACATCAGCCCCTATTTACAAATACGAGCTTTAATTAGGTGAGAAATTCTGTAGACAACGCGTATTGAATATCCTAAAATCCTGGCAAATTAGCTTTGCCGAAATCCTTTAGCGGCATTGGATTATATTCATCACCATTAATTTCGAATACATTTTTGTCTATACTATTTGTTATTTCAGTAGCTACCATCCTCATAGGTATTGATCCCATGATGCTCTTCGATGTAACAATTTGTTCAAGCGTTGTGCCCTTTATCCCCAACAAGTCTTCAGTATGAAAAAGGAATTGTTCAGCCTGCATCAATTCTTCATTAATTTTTCCATCGAAATAGAAATCTTCTGTAATGTATGCCACTGAATTGATTGCTTTGCCATCTAAATCCATGGTGGCAACAACTTTATAGACATCGTATCCAGCAATTACCTTTCGATCATTCTCGAATATTTCTACATCTGTAATTACTAAATTCTTTGGGCTAGAATTGAAATTGACATTTTTGACTTTGTATTTCTCTCCCATCATCTCAACATATATCATGGTGTCTTGCCCCGCTGAACCATTTATTACTTTATATTTTAATCCCCCTCCCATCATACTGGATTCAACTAAAGTCTTTCCGTTTTTGAAGTAGATACTCATTTCAAAATCAGTCAACATATCAATGGATCCTTTTTTATCGGATAAGCTATCTTTCTCCGTATTCCCCAGGGACAAATCATAGCGTATCATTCCCTCATTCAATTCATTACTATCTGTGCAGGCTATAAAGAATAGAAAGAAAAAGAAAAAAGTAAATGTGTTAAGGTGTTTACGAGTAAAAACATTTATTTTATTTGGCTAAATGACATATATATATACTTTGATATTAGAATAAATGGGAAATATACTATAAAAAAAGGCGAATCCAGATTAATCCGGTTTCGCCTTTTAAAGATGTTAAGTTGGTTAATGAGCTTAGAATCCCATACCACCCATATTTTGTAATTCCTCAGGATCCATTTCCTCATACCCTTCTGTGTCAATGTCAAATACAGAATCATCAACTGATGTCAATATTTCTTGAGCCGTAAAGGTCATGGATAACTGCGGTTGCTTAATCGTATATTCTAAAGGCATACCACGAAGTTGTTTAGAACCCGGCGCATTCTGGATCATTTTACCATCGAATTTAAACTCATCAGTAATATATGTTTCAAGTTCAACCTCTTGACCTTCCGCTTTCGTAATCATTACGGCTTTGTAAGTGTCATAGCCTGCAATTTCTTTGCGATCATCTTCAAAATACTCGATATTAACATCCACATCGTCCATATCCGCGTCATCCATTGGCATATCCACTTTTATCTTCCGTCCCATCATGTCCATCAACATGAGCATTTTGTTATTTTCTTTATCCATGATCATCTTTTGCTGCATCATACCGTTCATCATATTCATACTCGTCAGCTGCTGATCTTCCTTAACAAAAATAGTCATGGTTGAACCTTTCATCATTTCAAGCTGTCCAGCAAGCTGTGGATTATCGCTTGTAACCTCCGTAATTTCAAATTTTACAGATCCTTCTGAGAAGGCTTTTTGACCCCAAATAGTTGTTGTCATTAGACAAAAGATCAAAATGCCAAATACATTCAATTTTTTCATTGTATACTTTTTTTCAATTAAGACTCTAAATTACAAAAGAAATCTATATATATCAGGGTTATTCTACCAAAGGCAGCTGATATTCGATCAGGGAACTCGTGGCCACTCTCCCATGTACTTTATATAAAGTTGACCGGTATTAAAAGCATCCCAATATGCCCTATGATTTTCACCCTCCGGATCAATACGGTTGGCTTTAAGGGCTTTCGCTAATCCTACCTGGCGAGATAACTTTTTCAATTGTTGATAAGCCGCTTTCAAATTAAACTGTGGCTTCATCCATGATATATCATAACTCCATAATTTCGCATCATTTTCAAGAAAAAAAATATCGCGTTTTCCCCATGCGATAAAAATTAGCTCCTCTCCTATGGGCAGCCAATCTCGAAAATCTTCGGCTATATCAATGAAATTATCTGCCTGCAAGATGTCTTTGGGGTTTATACCCGTAAGTCGTTGACAATAGGTTGATATGTGTGGTGCAAGTCTGGGTCTAACAAAAGATTCGAAATGATCTATTACGTCACCGTATTCGTCTACACAGATAGCTCCCCATTCGATAACTTCTTGCTGATCTGCATGTGGCTGTCCTTCCCAGCAAGTTGCTTCTAAATCATATATGATACGTTTCATAACTCAAATCCATTTAGATCTAAACTTCTGAGTTAGAATCCTGGCTCAATTTGAGGTCGTAAATATCTAGCCTATTATGATAGTAATAAAGCAGTTTAAAGTCGGAACTGTAAATAAATCCCTTTTTAATGAAAAGTGGTTTATCGGCATGATAGCTATCCAATTTTTGAAATCCTTCTTTTGCAATGGCCTCAAGTTCATTATCGAATTCTTTTTGAACTTGAATTTCACCCTCTTGGGCTAATCGTATAATTTGATTATATACTTCTTGAAAGGCATGCATAAATCGGTCCCATGAAATTTTAAAATCGTCAGTAGATGACCGAAATATGGCAAACAATTCAGTATTTGGGAATGTTTGCTGCAATAGACGAAATCCTACAAAGGCTACAAGCTCACTGCTCAAAACTACTTTAGATTGTTTAAAACTTTTCGCTATTTTTTCGCCTAAGAACTTCGTATACACTGATTCTCGCTGCTCGTCTTTAATAATTTCGTTATCTCGCATAAAATATTCTTCTAAATCAAGAACATTCCCGTTGCTATCCACTGATTCGCCATCTGTGTTCACTTCGTTCCCAAACACATCTGTTGGTGGACCAAAACTCGTCAACACCTCGGAATCAGTGGCAAATAGTTTATAAATGAATGATAACTTATTCGTCCAACTGTTTGAATTATCGGAGCTTCTTATATACTTTTCTTTTCCTTTGCGTCTAAGGTGCTCGTCAATGAGATATTTAGCTTCGAGCACAAAATGATAATTTAGAACAACTGGTACGACGAAAACTTTTTTGTTGGATCCCGCCTCTAATAATTTGCGCTGGGCGTCTACACATGTGCTTAGCAAGCCTAATTTCAATTGTTGTTCTATGTGTCCTGATCTGGATCGAGTTCCTCCAGGGAAAAAAATTGTATTGACTCCTTTTTGAATACTTAAACTGGACATAGTTTTAAGCGTGTGCATATAAATGCTATTTTTTTTGCGGCGATCTAACCGGTATGCTCCTAATCTATTCATGAAATATGCCGCTACTTCAGCATTGTATAAATTCAATCCTGCCCCATAATGAAAGGCCGGTAATCCCACCATAAAATCAAGAACATATCCAATGAGTATACTATCGAGATTACTCGAGTGAGTCGGAACCAAAACAACTACACCTTTACCAAATAATTTTCGCGTGTGCTCAATTTCTCCCGATATAGGCAAGCTTTTTTGCAACCGATGTTTAGTTCCAAAAATTCTCGGAATACCCTTTGAGGCCGCAGTATTTAATAATCGTCCAAAGAAAAAAGTTAGAAACTTACGAGCAAATAGAAATGTTTTCTCGTTAAAATCACCTGCTATTTCCTCTGAATATCTATTAATGATACGAGATAGTAACTCTTTATAAACTTCTTTTTGGTGCTCAACTTCCTCAAGTTTTGATGAAGCCTCCAATTCTTGGGTGATACGCTTCCAGAAAGCCTTTTCGTTTGGTGGATCAACTTTCCAGGGCTTCCGATTCATGCGTTGACGTTCCTGGTATATGGTTCGCTCAATCGACTTTTTCATATCCTCAGATGAAAGCTGATCAAATTTTTGAATGCTTTGCCTATTGATATCGTTCACAAAGGACTCCCTATTCTGATATAGCTTATGAAGTGGCCAATCAGAAATTTCAGGAATAATATGATCCTGTTTAGGCAGCTTTTTAATATATGGACTCTTCTCGTTCATCTATTCAATCAAGCTTTCATTTAGTTGAGTTATATAATCAAGTACTTCTTCAACCCCATCCCCATTTAATGATGAAGTTGTAAAAATTTGCGGTAGACTAGCCCAATTTTTCTGCAATTCAGTCTCATATGCCAAAAGAGTTTGGTGCTGATTTTGTTTTTTTACCTTATCCCATTTTGTAAACAGTATAGTAAAAGGAATATTTTTTTTACCCAGGCGGTCAATAAAATTCAAATCTACCTTTTGCGGAGGAATTCTGGCATCGACTAGTATGAAAGCTGTAACTAAATTCGTTCGAAAACTAAGGTAGTTTATGATCATTGTATCCCACTTTTCTCGTTGTTTTTGAGAGACTTTGGCATATCCATAACCAGGTAAATCAACTAACCTCCACTTCGAATCCACTTCGAAAACATTAATAGTTTGGGTTTTACCCGGGCTTTTACTGACCCTCGCAAGCGATTTTCTACCTGTCAATGCATTAATAAAAGAAGATTTACCCACATTTGATCGACCAATAAATGCATATTCCGGTTTGTTGGGCTTGGGACATTGCTGAATTTCGGTAAAACTACCTAGAAACTCAATAGAAGAAATATTCATTTTTGTCTATTTTATCAGGTACTTGCTACAAGGATACGTAAGATTACGTAGAATTTCACCTGAAATTTCATAATTTAGCATTTATTTTGCGTTTATAAACACCGAGGCAAAACTTAATCATTAAAGTCCAACTCACTCTAACATATGAAATTTAATCAAATCTGTATTGCATTGATCATATTTAGTTTTTGGGCTATTTCAGGGCATGGTCAAATTAAATTTGGTATTCGTGGTGGACTGAATACAACAGAAGTTAGTCCCAATAGCCTTTTAATTACTAATCGCAGTGAAGTAAATGAATTCAAATTGGATTTGGAACAAGCTCGTTATGGATATCATTTGGGTCTTTTTCTACAAGCAAATTCTCAGTTTTTGTTCATACAGCCGGAGGTTTGGTTTCGTTCTAGTAGTGCCGAATTTTTGGTCGAAGACGTCCAAAATGGTATGGGTAGCGAAAAATTCACCGAGCGATACCAGTATATTGATATTCCTGTTCAATTAGGCATGCGGTTAGGCCCTGTTCGCTTAGGATGCGGTCCTATAGCACATCTGTTTATCAACTCTGTCACAGAGTTTGAAGAAAATACGCAAGTTGAAGAATATGAAAAACGATTTGAGGACATAACTCTTGGTTATGTGGCTGGATTGGGAGTGGATATTTGGAATTTCCATATCGATTTAACCTATGAAGGCAATTTCTCTCAGTTTGGTGATCATTTTTCCTTTTATGGAAGACAATATGCCTTTGATAGCTCCCCGAGTCGACTTATTGGCACAGTTGGTATATCCTTTTAATTATCCTATAACTTTTTCCTTTCTTATTTATTCTTAATTTCGACGGATAAAAAAGAAAACTGAATGAGTGACTTTCGTATAGAGTTTAATAAAATTCACGGTCTTTCAACTTTTGATAAGCACTTCGTACGTAGACCTGAGGATTTTACTCCTTTTATCAATGCTTTACCGCAAGCGAATTCAGTACCTCATCAAATTTCTGAAAAATCCGATAATTTCAACTTCCCCAGAAAATCATTAGTTGAGGTATTACTCAGCCAATACAGAAATATTGATTGCCTTTCTACGAAAAATAAGCAACTTATACAGGCTATAAATTCACCAGATACATTTACAATAATAACTGCACATCAGCCTAGCCTGCTTACAGGACCTTTATATTTTATACATAAAATTTTAAGTGCAATTGTAACAGCTGAATCCATCCAGGAAAATATTCCTGATAAGACTATAATCCCTTTGTTTATTATTGGCGGTGAAGATCATGATTTTGAAGAAATGAATCATTTGTATTATAAAGGCAACCGATATGAATGGAACTCCGACGATGTCGGAGGCGCAGTAGGTCGCATCAATACAGATGGAATTAAGCGAGTGGTAGAGGAACTATCGTCTTCATTAGAGAAGACATTTTACGGTAATCAAGTATTAGAGTATTTACGGAATTCATTTGATGGAAATAGAACTGTAGGAGAAGCTGTTCAACACTTTCTTGCTCACCTGTTTGAATCTGAATCACTACTCATTGCGCAAATGGATAATCCCATTTTTAAAAAGGCGTTTGTTCCGTATATTTTAGATGAAGTCTTGAATGAAAAGTCCAAAACTCCTGTTGAAGAAATGCAAGTTGAGCTGGAGTCTATGGGATATGGAAACCAAGCTTTAGCAAGAGAAATAAATTTTTTCTACTTACACGAAGGCAAAAGATCTCGAATAGTTCGTTCGGATGCGTCATATCATATTTTGGACACCGAGATTAAATTTTCCAGGGAAGAAATTGAGAAACATATTCAGGACTATCCCGATCGCTTTAGTCCCAATGTGATAATGCGCCCAATATATCAAGAGTTTATTTTTCCCAATCTGGCATATGTAGGAGGTGGCGGTGAATTAGCTTATTGGGTAGAAAGAAAAAAGCAGTTTGAGGCCTTCAACTTAACTTTCCCCTTATTATTGAGAAGGCACTCGGCCACCATTATACCCGAAAATAAAATGGAAAATATGTCGAGTTTACCAATATCATTAGAGCAATGGTTTAGCCATCTTCATGATATTGAAAATGTCTGGATAGATGAGGATTTCTCTGAGGAGCTGGATTTTTCTAAATCATATGATAAAGTACACCAAGCCTTTGACGACCTTCGCGAACGAATGACCAAGCTTGATGAAAGCTTACAATATTCAACGGAAGCTGCACGAGTTGATGCCTTAAAACCCCTTCGCCGTCTTGAAAATAAAATGCGGAGAGCTATTAAGAAACAGGAGCATGAAAAAAGACGGCAAATAAAAGAAATTCATGAAGAATTTTATCCGGAAGGTAAACTGCAAGAGCGACAATTAAATGTTATGGAGTTCTATGAAAAAAGAGGTCCACAATTATTTGAAGATCTGAAAAGAGCCTTTACCCCTTTTTCTCCTGAAATGGTAGTCATCACGGAGCCTTAAGCTTAAGGGCAATAATATTAGCCTTTTTAAATATTATGAGGCTTGTTCTCGAACCGGGAATAAATATACCAAATCATCTATTCGCTCTTTTAGGTCTCTTCGATGAACGATAAAATCTAAAAAGCCGTGCTGTAAGAGAAATTCAGAGCGCTGAAAGCCTTCGGGCAAATCTTTTTTAATTGTCTCTTTTATAACTCTGGGACCGGCAAAACCGATAAGCGCTTTAGGTTCTGCAAAATTCACATCACCTAACATTGCAAACGAAGCCGTGACTCCACCTGTCGTTGGGTCCGTTAAAAAAGAAAAATATGGAATACCAGCTTTAGCCAGCTGACTTAATTTGGAAGCAGTTTTCCCCATTTGCATCAAACTAAAGGCACTTTCCATCATACGTGCTCCTCCAGATTTGGATATTATCATGAGATGAGTCCGATTCTCTATGCAATAATCAATGGATTTAGCAATCTTTTCTCCTACGACAGACCCCATAGATCCACCTATAAAAGAAAAGTCCATGGCAGCAATAACTAAGGACCTTCGATTTACCTTACCTTCTGCTACAGTCATTGCATCGTCCAACTGTGTCTTTATTTTCGCTTTTTCTAATCGATCCGAATATGATTTTAAGTCTGTAAAGTCCAAAAAATCATATGATTCTATATCGTCAAATAAAATTTTATAAGTCCCATCAAAGATCAGCTCAAAATAGTCATATGAACCAATCCGGGTATGGTGTTCGCAATTCGGGCAGATGAAGAAGTTTTCCTTCATTTCCTTCATTGTGGCTAGCTCACTACATGATCGGCACTTATGCCAGAGCCCATCTGGAGTTTCCTTTTTAAACTTGGTAGCCGTTTGAATACCATCTTTAAGTCGTTTAAACCATCCCATGATTTCCGCTTTTTCTTTTTTCTATAACAAATGTAGCAAAATATATGGGTTAAGACAGCTTTCATCTATCATAGCGGTAGGCTTGTGCGGCATTAACGAATGCTCTAACCCCAGCTAGCGGCGTATCTGGATATACTCCATGGCCTAAATTTACAATCTGGTGCCCACCAAATTGATCGATCATTTCTTTGGTTAATCTTGCAATTTCTTCAGGACTCCCATATAATTGTGCAGGGTCCATATTACCCTGGACAACGCTGTGATTTCCTAGTATTTGACGTACATAAGATGGATCCATATTCCAATCTAATCCAAGGGCCTGAGTGGGTAAGACTTTCATTTCCTCCAATGCATAAAAAGCGCCCTTTCCGAAAAAGATAGTGGGTACTTCAACACTATCCAGTATTTCATGGATGTAAGGGAGTCCAAATTTTTTATACAGGCCAGGACTCAACAATCCAGCCCAAGAATCAAATAATTGAATGACTTCTGCTCCCGCAGAAACCTGGGCATCAAAATAACTAATGGTGGCAGCTGTAATTTTCTCCAACAATAAATGAGCAGCTTTTTCTTCCTGAATCAGAAATTTTCGAGCTTTAGAAAATGTTTTGCTCCCCTGACCTTCTATCATATAAGCTAACAATGTCCATGGAGCGCCTCCAAAGCCGATTAGAGTTTTTTCGGGAGAAAGACGCATTTTTACGAGCTTAAGGGCTTCAGAAACATAATGTAGCTGTTCCACCACATGATCGGGATGCGCATTTAATTGTTTGACATCTTCCAGACTTTGGATAACTCTTGGAAAATATGGCCCTTTTCCTTTTATCATTTGATAGGGTAAGCCCAGTGCTTCGGGTATTACCAAAATATCACTAAAAATGATAGCAGCATCTACACCTAGCTCATCCACCGGCTGAAGAGTCACTTCTGCTGCCAATTCAGGTGTCTCAACTAACTCTTTAAAACCAGAAAGAGAAGAACGCAATGCTCTATATTGAGGTAATATGCGACCTGCTTGACGCATTAACCAAACCGGAGGCCTTGATGTTGACTCTCCTTTTAAAGTTCTAAGCAGTAATTTTTCCATATGCACGTGTTAATCCTTTACAAATATATGCAGGATTCGATGGGTTCAATTACATTTACTGTATGAATTATAGAATTCTTTACAAGCTATTGATTTCCATAGCGCCATTGGGGATAATATTTTTTTTATGTCCTATTTCTACCTATGCCCAATCCTGGGCAAACCCATCATTTGAAGGAACGCCACAAGAGGCTTTTATCCCTGTGGGCTGGACGCCATGTTCACCAGCAACTACACCAGACATTTTCCCGGGTGTTTGGGGTGTTAACAGGGATCCGGCAAATGGATCTTCATATGTCGGTTTAATAACTCGCTCTGATGGATCAAATGAATCCATAGGTCAGCGGGTACCTATCAACTTGGAAAAAGGAAAATGTTATACAATGTCTTTTTATTTGGCGTCTTCTGACAGTTATGCTGGATTTAATGAACCCATCAAATGCAGAGTATGGTTAGGCAGAAATTCCTGCCAACCTCAACAACTTATATTTGAATCCAATTTGTTAAAAGATCCGAATTGGAAGAAAGAAACGATTCGCTTTATTCCTGAGAAAAACCATAGGTTTCTCATCTTTGAAGCAGGTTACCCAAGTCCCTCTCAATCAACTCGGGGGAATATTTTATTAGATGGATTAAGCCCTATAATACCCTGCGACCAGACTTAACCTTCTTTTTTAAGGGCTTCGACTCTATTGAGTATTTCTTGCAACCGAATTTCTAAAGAATCTCTTGATTGATCAGTAGCCCTATATTTTTCTTGGGCATCTTGAAGGTCGGATTGTATCGCCTCTACTTCTTGCGCATTTTCATCACTCTTTAGTTTTTCTACAAAATCCGTAATATTATCAATTACATCATTATACTTTCCATCCTTCACCTTCTGAGTTTCATCCGAAACAAATCCTACTATGGATTCTCCAACAGCTCGAGTCTGATTGAAAATCTTCGCAGTTTGCTGTTTTTCTTCTTCTGTCCCATAAAAATAATTGTACACCAAAATGCCAATAATAATAATGAGTACCCATTTGATTAATCTACCCAACATAATAGCTTTTATCTTTGCATTAAAGATACATAAACGTTCTAATTTCATAAATTCGCATCTCTAAAACTGAAACTATGAGGTATCCCGCGAGAAGCATTGAGAGAAAATGGCAGAAAATATGGCGAGAAAATAAAACCTATGAGGTAGAGATCAACGACAAACCAAAATATTACGTGTTGGATATGTTCCCCTACCCTTCTGGCGCAGGTCTTCATGTCGGACATCCCCTGGGGTACATTGCTTCAGATATTATAAGTCGCCATAAACGCATGCAAGGCTATAACGTGCTCCATCCAATGGGGTATGACTCTTTTGGATTACCCGCCGAGCAATATGCCATTCAACGAGGGATTCATCCGGCAAAATCCACGGAAGAGAATATCAATAAATTTCGTTCGCAACTTCAAAATATTGGTTTAAGTTATGACTGGAATCGAGAGTTGCGCACAAGTGACCCTCAGTATTATCGGTGGACACAGCGGATTTTTTTATTGCTATTTGACCACTATTACGATACGTTTTCAAACAAAGCAAAACCTATTGGCGAACTAATTAAGCATTTTGAAAAATTGGGTAGTCAAGAATGCCCTGCTTTTGGTCCTCCCTTTGATCCTTTTAGCGCTAAGGAATGGAAGGAGATGTCACCAAAAGAAAAATCCGACTTGCTAATGAATTTTAGATTGGCATATCGCAAAACGAGCTACGTGAATTGGTGCGAGGGGTTGGGAACTGTTTTGGCAAATGATGAAGTCGTCAATGGAGTTTCTGAGCGCGGAGGCCACCCCGTTGTGCAAAAGCCCATGTTACAATGGTCATTACGGATTACTGCCTATGCAGAAAGATTAGTTAGGGATCTGGAGACTCTCGATTGGTCTGAAGCGCTAATTGCACAACAAAAAAATTGGATTGGTCGGTCTGAAGGAGCTACCATCCATTTTCAACTCGATAGTATAGATGATACGATTCCCGTTTTCACAACACGCCCTGACACACTCTTTGGCTGCAGTTTCATGGTCATCGCACCAGAACATGACTTAGTAGACACTCTAACAATCAACGACCGTAAAGAAGAAGTAAAAAATTACCGAAATTACGTTGCCGGTCGTTCGGAATTGGAGCGCATGACCGACAAAAAAGTGAGTGGGGCTTTCACAGGTGCTTTTGCCAAACATCCATTTACCGATACTTTATTGCCCATTTATATTAGTGAATATGTATTAAAAGATTACGGCACAGGAGCCATAATGGCTGTACCGGCCCACGATGAGCGCGATCAAGCTTTTGCCGAACATTTCAATTTAAATATTCCACAAGTGGTGGATACTTCCCATCTTCCGGATTCAAATCCTCATTCTAAAGAAGGGATTCTGATCCATTCTGGCTTCTTAAATGGGTTGGATGTAGAAGACGCAATCGAAAAGGCTATTGAACGACTGGAGGGCTTAAAAACAGGTCACCGGACGGTTAATTATAAATTGCGAGATGCTAATTTTAGCCGCCAGAGATATTGGGGCGAACCCTTCCCTATTGTTTACGATGAAGATGGTATTCCATACCCCGTTTCTGAAAATAACTTACCGGTTCGCTTACCCCATTTAGAAAATATTAAGCAAATAGATGGTAAAAGCCCCTTGACAGAAGCTGTGGATTGGAAACAATTGGAAAATGGACTAACCAGAGAGGTCGATACCATGCCTGGTTTTGCAGGATCCTCATGGTATTTTCTTAGATATATGGATCCGCATAACGAGGATGATATGTTTAGTCAAAAAGCAGTGGAATACTGGCAAGATGTGGACTGCTATATTGGTGGGACAGAACACGCGGTAGGGCATCTGATGTACGCCAGATTCTGGCATAAATTTCTTTTCGATTTGGATACAGTTCCATCTCAAGAACCATTTAAAAAGCTTATTAACCAGGGGATGATCCAGGGGCGCTCCCTGCTATTAGATGTGCACAAGGGTGATACTTTAAGAACCTTGCACGTTCCTATTCATTTGGCAGACGAAAAAGACCGCTTGAGCTTGGAAAGCTTTACTCAGTTGCAGCAAGAAGACAACCGGTTCGAAGGAATTGACGTAAAATCGGATATCAACTGGCAAAATGATGTTGATGGACAAACATTTGTTCAACTTCGCTCAGAGGTAGAGAAAATGTCCAAGTCTAAGCACAATGTTGTAAATCCGGATGAAGTTATTGAAGAGTTTGGAACCGATGCTTTTAGAATGTTCGAGATGTTTTTGGGACCAATTGAAGATCATAAGCCCTGGGATACTCAAAGTATTACCGGAATCGTGAAATTTCTTCATCGTATCTATGATCTTTATTTTTCACAGGAACAAGAATGGATTGTTGCCGAAGACAAACCATCTTCAGCAGAATTAAAGATATTACATACTTGCATCAAAAAGGTTACAGAGGATATTGAACGCCAATCGTTCAATACATGCATATCTGCTATGATGATTTGCGTTAATGAACTGCGCGATTTAGGTTGCTCCAAGTCTGAAATTTTAAAACCCTTCTGTCGATTATTATGCCCATTTGCACCGCATTTGGCCGAAGAGATTTGGAGTAATTTTGACTCTGCCTCATCTGTTACAAAGCAAGACTATCCGAAATATGAGGAAAAATATTTAGCGGAAAGTGAAATAGAGTATCCCATCTGTATTAATGGAAAAAAACGCGGTACTCATGTTTTCAGCAAAGAAGATTCTAAATCAGATATCGAAGAAACGGTTCAAAAGCTTGATGTAGTCGAAAAATGGACAAGTGGGAAAAATATTGTAAAAATCATTGTAGTGCCCGGCCGAATGGTTAACCTAGTGGTTAAATAAACAGCTTTAGATATCAACATGGATAAATGTTTCCTCTCCCAAGGGTATAAATTCATATCTGTCTCTTCTATTTGTGCTCTATTGATTAGCGCTCTTACTTTCTCTTCGTGCGATTCTAAAATTTCGCAAAAGGATTTCGATATTCAAGGCCATAGAGGAGCTCGAGGGCTTTTTCCTGAGAATACAATCCCATCCTTTATAAGGGCTATTGAAAATGGAGCTACTACCTTAGAGTTGGATTTGGCGCTGACAGCAGATTCTCTTTTGGTTATTAGTCATGAACCTTGGTTATCATCTGAAATTTGTTTGGACTCTTTGGGAAACAACCTCTCAAATGATGTTTCAGAGCGTTATAACCTCTATCACATGTATTATTCTTACATCCAAAAGTTTGACTGTGGATCAAAAAGGCATCCCCATTTTCCCTCCCAGGAAAAGATACCCGCCGTCAAGCCACTATTGTCAGACCTTCTAGATACCCTGGATCAGCTTTCTATCCGAATTCCTATTAATGTGGAGATTAAATCCAGGATTGAATGGGACGGCAAATACTATCCTTCCATCCAGTTTTTGGTTCAGCAATTATTAGAGCTTCTTTCAACATACCAATATCAGTCCCTATCAATCATTCAATCCTTTGATACACGCCCGCTTCAATACCTGAATACTATGGATTATCCGGGCAAGATTGCTCTGCTTATTTCTAATGACGAAGATCTATTTTCGAAGCTGAATCAGTTGCAGTTTAAACCCCATATTTTGAGTCCCCATCATAAAATGGTAGACCCGGAATTGTCCAGTAGGATCCATGAAAATGATATTGAGCTTATACCCTGGACTGTAAATGACAAGAGGCGTATGAAGGAACTTATAGAAATGGGCGTAGACGGGATAATTACAGATTATCCGAACCGCTTAAAGCAAGTTTTTGATGAATATAATTAGGGGGTAGCCGGGCTTCCTTTAGTCAGCCCGGCCGCTATGCATCCGGGCTCCATATTCATTCGGTACTCGTAAACTCGTACACAGGTCTCTTTTTAAGAGACCTGTCCCTTCGCAGCGCTTACCCAACCAATTAAGCCTGCTTATGGATTAATGCTAAGAAGCTACTTTTAATCTATTTTAATAATAACTTGTACTTATGATGATATAAGTACATATTTATCTTTTTATCTTTGTGCTCTTAATAGTTGAGCATGGAGTTTGCAGTAGTAGATTTAGAGACTACAGGTGGTTTACCTTCCAGAGATCGAATTATCGAGATTGGAATAGTGATTATTACCGATGGAGAAGTTACTGACCGATATGAGTCTTTAGTGAATCCTGAGCGGTCTATACCACCCTTTATAGCAAATATGACTGGCATATCAAATGAAGCCGTAAAAGCGGCCCCCAAATTTTTTGAAATAGCAAAAGATATTGTCCTCAAACTTAAGGGGCGGATTTTTGTAGCTCATAATGTAAATTTTGATTACAACTTTTTGAGATATGAGTTCCAACAACTCGGATACGCTTTCTCCTCTCGTCGACTATGCACCGTTCAATTATCAAGGAAGCTCTACCCTGAGTATAAATCACATGGGCTTAGTAAATTGGTTAAGCGCTTCAACCTGAATATGACAGACCGGCATAGAGCTTTAGGTGATGCACAGGCTACTGCAGAATTTTTATTACTTAGTTTTCAGCAGAAAACCAATACTCCTGCTGAAATTAAACACCTCGTAAATTTTGGGCTACAATCTGCAAGATTACCCCAAAATATTTCGATTGAGGATCTACACAAGTTACCTGAGAAACCAGGTGTCTATTTTCTTATGGACGATAATAACGAATTCGCTTATATTGGGAAAAGCGATAATATTAAGCGCAGAATATTTGAGCACTTCGGAAAAGGGGGTAAAAAAACGAGCCAACTTTTACGATCTGTTCATCATATAGAATATGAACTTACACCCGGAAACCTAATCGCCTTATTAAAGGAAGATCAATACATAAAGAAATATAATCCCCCAATTAATAAAGCGCAGAAGCGTACATCATTTCCATATGTTATTGTGAAACATCAAAAGTCAAATAACACTTTTTTTAAGGTCCATACTCATACGCGAGCGGAAAAGCAGAAATGGGAAGTTATTGCTGAGTTTGGACAACGGAAACACGCGTATGCGCACTTAGAAAATGTTTCCAGGGATTTAGGCTTATGCGCTTGCCGTATTCAAGATAAAACTCAATCAAAATGCTGGAAACGTCAAACCAATAGTTGTCCAATCCCAGAAAACATGGAAGAACCAATATCTATTGATCTGTTAGAAAATCAGATTTCTCAATATTTTCCCAATGACCAGATAATTTGGGAGTCACTTTCAAATGAAAATTCTATTGGGTTTATAAAAATACAATCAGGAATATGCACTGCCTTTGGAGAGCTTAGCAATCAGGAGTCTATACATTCTCTGGAAGAGCTAGAAAACCATTCTTTTCCCTATTCAGGCACGAGCTATACCAATAAGGTGATTTTTAGGGAATTATCAATGAGACGAAAAAAATACAACATTATTCCTTTATAAACTCAGACATCTGTAACTGTAATTCTTTGGCGGATGCTTTGGCAGCTTCTGCAAAATCTTTACCGGATGAAGAGAATATGATGGATCGTGAAGAATTGATAAGTAGCCCATAAGAATTTGACTGATCTGAACCTGCTTGCATAACAGAGGCTACAGTTCCCCCCTGTTTTCCTACACCAGGCACCAAGAAGAAATGCTTTGGACAGATCGCCCGCATAGCCTCTAAATCTTCCTTTCGTGTTCCCCCCACAACAAACATGGTATTTTCGGGAGAACCGATTTCTTTTACTGTTTCAGTTACGTGCTCATATAAATACTTACCATTCGATTGTTGCCACTGGAAATCAGAAGAGCCTGGATTAGAAGTTAGAGCTAGAATAATGCTCCATTTATCATCATAGGCGAGAAATGGGCTCAAGCTATCTCCGCCCATGTAAGGACTTAGTGTTATAGCGTCAGCACCAAGATGATCGAAAAAAGTGATCGCATATTGAATAGCAGTATTACCTATGTCACCCCGTTTTGCATCAGCTATGATAAAATGCTCAGAGCCAATGTACTCAATAGTTTCTTTCATTACAGACCAACCTTCAGGGCCTAATACCTCATAAAAAGCACTATTTAGTTTATAGGCAACACACAATTCTCTGGTGGCATCAATAATTTCTTTATTAAACTGTAAAACCCCAGTGTGATCTGCAGTAAGGTGATCTGGGATTTTTGTAAAGTCTGAGTCCAGACCTATACAGAGGCACGAAACCCTGTTTATTATATGTTGCTCAAGGTCTTTTCGATTCATACAGAAGGAAGTTCAGAGGTAAAAGCGCCGTTTACTGCAACGACCCCTTTTATTCCTTTGATCTTGGATTTGATTGTTTCCTCTACCCCTGCTTTCATTGTCATAGCACTCATTGAGCAGGTTTCACATGTACCAAGCCATTTTATTTTTACTATACCTTCATCTGTTACATCTACCACTTCTATATTTCCACCATCAACAGCAAGGTGAGGCCTTACTTCATCCAGTGCAGTATTTATTTTTTCTAACAACTTTTTCTTTGAACCTAAATCCATAATATTGAAAATTTATTAGCTTATTGAATATTGACAGCTTTCGTTGGATCTATACTCTCATTTCGAATAGCTGTCTGTCGAGCGGTATTTTTTGCTAAGTTAAGAAAATACTCTTGTCCGGGGTGTTCTTTTAGGGTCATAATTGGTTCCCCAATATCACTCCCTTCCCGAATACCCTGTATGAGTGGAACCTGACCAAGCAGAACCGTATTTCCAACTTTTGCCAGGCGTTTTCCACCGCCTTCACCAAAAAGCTGGTATCTCTTATCAGGCATGTCGATAGGACTAAACCACGACATGTTTTCGACTACACCAATAACTGGAACCTGTATCTGTTCAAGTTTAAACATGTTCATAGCTTTTAAAGCATCAGCATATGCCACCTCTTGGGGAGTAGTAACCATTATTGCTCCTGTTACAGGGACAGTTTGAACCATGGTAAGCTGAATATCTCCTGTCCCAGGAGGTAAATCCACTATTAAGTAATCTAATTTTGGCCAGGCACATTCGTTAAAAAACTGTTTAATTATACCAGCTAATCGCGGCCCCCTTAATACTACTGCTTGCTCGGGATCTACAACAAGACCTATAGACATGGCGTGTATACCGTACTTTTTAATAGGTACGATCATATTCTTACCGCTTACAATCTTTACCTTTGGCCTCTCTCCTCCAATACCCAGCATTGTGGGAATAGACGGACCATATAAATCTGCGTCAAGTATGCCTACACTCGCTCCCAATGATTTTAGACCTAAAGCTAAATTCATAGAAACAGTAGATTTACCTACTCCTCCTTTTCCCGAACCTACTGCTATGATATTCTTGACACCACTTATAGGCCCTAAATCTTTAGCTGGAGCACTATTATCCATCATCGATGTCGTAAAATGTATATGTACATCAGCAGAGGGGAATTTATCTTGTATAGCTCCAATTAAACTGAAATTTAAATCATCTTTTATATCGGCACGTTCCATTGGAATGGTGAGGTCACAGTAGACTTGGTTACCTTCAATTCGAATATTCTTTAACCATCCTAAGGTCATTACATTCTGACCAATATTAGGTACGGAAACATTACTGAGGATTTCTAATATGCTGTCTTTTTTCATCTGAAGAATTTACATTTATTTAATAACATATTTTATTTGGCTAAGTTTTATACTTGAATGTAATAGTGCTTATTCTCTATTACAAATAATCCACGGATTATATTTACTTAGAACAGACCTTAAGTTCTTCTAATCATCATGATTTAGCTATTTTTACACTATGATTATTCACGAAGATATTGAACGGCTACCAGAATTTAAGAATGCCGTTATTACCATAGGATCTTTTGATGGCGTGCATCAAGGACATAAAACAATATTCAAGCATCTAAAGAAATTAGCCCATCAAGTTAATGGAGAAAGTATAGTAGTTACCTTTAGTCCGCACCCTCGATCTGTAATCTTTCCACAAGATGATTCACTGGAGCTGTTAACCTTAAAAAGGGAGAAAATTGAAGAAATCAGGAAACTAGATGTCGACCATCTAGTTATTGTACCCTTTACAGTAGAGTTCTCTCAACTTCATCCGGAAGAATACGTAGAGAACTTTATTTACAAAAGATTCCGCCCGTCCTGTGTGGTGATCGGATACGATCATAAATTTGGTAGGAACCGCGAAGGCGATGTTAGTCTGCTTAGACAATATAGTAAACAACTTGGTTTTGAAGTAATAGAGATCGAAAAGCAAAGCATAAAAGAAATATCTATTAGTTCTACCAAAATTCGAAAAGCTTTATCTGAAGGACAAATTGATATAGCTAATGCCTTATTAGGGCATAATTACGCTTTAATGGGAGTCGTCGAGCATGGAAATAAATTAGGGCATCAATTAGGTTTTCCAACTGCCAATGTTAGAGTGAATCATAAGCTTAAACTTCTACCACCCTTTGGGATTTATAGTGCGACTGTAGAGTACCAAGGTGAAGTTTATGGCGCGATGCTCTACTACGGCACAAAGCCTAGTGTAAGCTCCTCAGGGGCTCCCTTAATTGAAGTTAATATATTTAATTTTGATAAAAACATCTACGGAGAAGACCTAATTATCCGTTTTGTTTCTTTTATTCGAAAGGATGAGAAATTCAATGAGTTAAACGAACTGAGACATCAACTTAGACTTGACCAGGTTGAAGCCAGGAAGCAATTAGAAAAAAAAAAGGCCATATCTGGAGGGGTCTCTAAATCAGTAGCTGTTGTCCTGCTTAATTATAATGGCATTTCCCATTTGAAAGAATATTTGCCCACTCTCCTATCAAGTACACCTTTAGAAATCGCAGAAATTTTTATTATAGATAACGCCTCTTCTGATGAGTCTCTTTCTTGGCTTAAGTCCCAATATCCTCAAATTTCAATTATCTCATTAGATAAAAATTTAGGGTTTGCTGCAGGATATAATGAAGGGCTCAATGGAATTGAGTCAGAATACTTCATTCTTCTAAATAATGATGTTAAGGTGACTTCAGGATGGTTGGAGCCCTTATTAAACAGAATAGAATCAGATCCGGATATAATAGCTGTACAACCTAAAATTAAGTCATTAAAAGATACAGACTCCTTCGAATATGCTGGTGCAGCCGGAGGTGAATTAGATATTTTGGGCTATCCATTTTGCCGTGGACGAATATTTGATACAGTTGAAAAGGACTCGGGACAGTATGACAATCCTGTACCCATATTTTGGGCCAGTGGAGCAGCAATGCTTATTAAATCAGATTTATTTTACAGAGCTGGAGGATTTGACATTAGTTATTTCGCCCATCAGGAGGAAATTGATTTATCCTGGAGACTACTCCGAGCGGGATACAAAATTTATTATGAACCAACCTCAATTGTATATCATTTAGGTGGAGGAACTCTTTCTTACGTAAACCCTCATAAAGTTTATTTAAATTTTAGGAATAATATCATGACGCTTATCAAAAATGAGCCTGGTGCTAAGTTTATATGGCTTGGACCTCTTAGAATTATGCTGGATCTAGTCGCTGCTCTAAAATATGCGAAAGAAAAGAAGTATGGAGCTGCTAGATCTATACTTAAAGCTTATGGCTATATTATAAAGAATTTACCCGCACTAATATCAAAGAGAAAACAAACAGCTAGAAGAGTTCGAGACATTAGAAACACGAGAAATCTTAAATCCGAAGTAGGCAATGTACGATTGCGAAAAAGCATCGTATTTAATTATTTCATTCGGAACAAAAAGACCTATACAAAGGTAAAACCCTCATGAAAAAAGTAGAAATTCTTTACGAAGATGAAGAGATTATTGTAATAAATAAGTCTCCTAATACCTTGAGTATTCCAGATAGATTTAAACCAGAAAAATTCAACCTAAAATCTTATCTGGAGAATAGATTCGATACAATTTATGTTGTTCATCGACTAGATAAAGATACTTCTGGACTAATTTGTTTTGCCAAGACCGAAGAAGCACATCGTAGTTTAAGTCTTCAATTCCAAAACAGAAATGTAACAAAGATTTATCATCTTTTTTGCGACGGGCATCCTCCCGAGAGTGATGGAATTATCGATGAGCCTATTTTAAAACGATCAGATGGGAAAAGTATAATTCACAAAACTGGAAAGCCTTCACAAACTGCATATAAAGTGCTTCAAAAATTTCAAGCTCATAGCATATTAGAGTTTGAACTACTTACTGGAAGAACCCATCAAGCTCGTATTCACGCCTCACATATTGGTTGCCCCCTAATTGTAGATCCGGTTTATGGAAATCGCGATCGCTTTTTCCTTTCAACTATCAAAAGGAACTACCGATCGGGAAAGAATAATGAAGAACAGCCTTTATTAAGTCGAACACCTCTTCATGCAAAAATTCTGACCCTCTCCCACCCGACAACCAAAAAACGGATTCATTTCGAGGCTGATTATCCAAAAGATCTAAAAGCATTAAAGAACCAGTTAACTAAATGGTCCTCGATAAAATAAATCGATTCATGAATATTGTCATGTACTAAGACATTTTTAGCCATCCAATTCACTAACCAAGCGCTCCCATTCTTCTTCCTTTTCCTCTTGCTCTTGTTTTAAAGAGGAATATTTTTTCCCGATCCTCTCTGCATCTTCCGATTCGTAAAAATCTTTAGCTGACATCTGATATTCAATTTTTTCCAATCGGGAATCAAGTTTTGTGATCTCTCGTTCTATAATTGAGGCCTTCTTTCGGATTGCTCGCTTTTCATCCTCCGTTATATTAGATTTAGACACCTTTTTCTTTTCGGTTGGTTTTGAATTAGAGTTTTTCTGGGAGTTCATTTCCAGAGCTCTCATGTCTTGTATTCTCTGATTTTTAAGGTAAGTCTCTACGTTGTCCAGATGCAGCTTGATTTCACCATCGCGAAAAGAAAGCGTCTTTTGAGTCAAGTCATTCAAAAAGCTCCTATCATGTGAAATAATTAATAACGTCCCATCATAGGTTTGCAGTGCGGTTTTAAGCACCTCTTTTGAATAAATATCTAGGTGGTTTGTAGGCTCATCTAATAATAAAACATTATAGTTGTCATGCATTAATAGGGAAATAGCAAGTCTGGAGCGTTCCCCTCCAGAAAGAACATTAACCTTTTTTTCTACTTCTTCACCCGGGAATAAAAACGCTCCTAAAATACTACGAACCTTAGACAGTGTTTTGTGACTCGCAGCAGATTCCGCCACTTCTTGAACAGTTTGATTTGGATTGAGCTTTTCAGCTTGATTCTGAGCAAAATAGCCTAAATCAACGTTATGCCCTTTCTTTAATTGACCTTCAGAGGGTGTCAATTCTCCTGCAATAATTTTAGCTAAGGTAGATTTTCCTTGACCATTTTGTCCTACGAATGCAATTCGATCCCCTCGCTCAATTTTTATATTCAAACCAGAAAATACCTGATTATCATCATAGGCATGCCCCAAATTGTGAGCTTCATAAACGACAGCCCCCGATCTAGTAGGGTCTGGAAATTTAATATTGATGAGTTTAGAATCTTCATCAGGCGGATCCAATCGGTCCATTCGCTCTAACTCTTTGATCATACTTTGGGCCATCTTTGCCTTGGTAGCTTTTGCTTTAAAACGATCTATGGTTTGTTCCTTCTGTTTGATCAATCTCTGTTGATTATCGTACGCATTTTGAAGTTGTTCCATTTCTTCTGCTCGAACCTTTTTATATTTTGAATAATGAAAAGGATAATCACGTATTTTGCCATTGACTATTTCTAAGGTGCGATTTGTTGTGTTATTCAAAAATTCAATGTCATGTGAAATAATGATTGAAGCTCCATCATAGTTAGTAAGCCAACTTTCCATCCAAATAATAGATTCAATGTCGAGGTGGTTAGTAGGTTCATCTAATAACAATAGGTCTGGCTGTTGAATCAAAAGTTTGGCTAACTCAACTCTCATTTTCCACCCCCCACTTAAGATTTCTACGGACTCATCTAGTTGATCTCTTTTAAATCCTAAGCCAGTGGCAATTAATTCTACTTTCTTTTCAATTTGATCGGGATCATAGTATAAATATTTCGTTTGTACCTGATCAAATCTATCCAGTAACTTCATATAACTGTCGCTCTCATAGTCCGTTCTGACAGCCATTTCCTTTTGGATACTTTCATATTCATTTTTCAGAGATTCTAAAATGGAAAGAGCAGATTTAATCTCTTGGCGAACGCTTTTATTTGTTAAGGAATTAAGATCTTGATGCAAATATCCCAGGGTGGCACTTTTTTCGATAGATATTTGACCATCGTCGGCTTTAAGTTCACCCGAAATTAATTTCAACAAGGTCGATTTTCCGGCACCATTTTTACCCACTAATCCCGCACGCTCTTTTCTTCTAACAGAAAAACTAAGAGACTTAGCAATAGCTCTATCACCAAAATGTAAACTAAGATCAATTACGTCTAACATAAATTTAATTAAGGAGAAAATGATCAGGCATTTGAGCAATTACACTGTATCGCCCACCCATGTTTTCTAAGACTTCTTTCCAGAGAGCCTTGGGCTTAGAGTTAAAGATGTAGTTAATATCACTATCACTAACCAACCAGGAATTGATATCCATTTCATCTTGGAGTTGATTATAGTCCCATCCAGCGTATCCTACGAAAAAGCGAATGTTTTTTTCCGTTATTAATTTCGATTGAACTAAAAACTTCAATTTTGAGTAATCACCTCCCCAATATAATCCGTCAGATATCCGAATACTACCATCTAAAATGTCTCCAGCTGTATGAACAAAGTGAATTCGTTCAGTATTCACAGGTCCACCATAATACACATGGGAGGCGAAATCAGGAAAATCAGATAGTAAACTGTCCACAGGAATTTTAAGGGGTTTATTCAATATAAACCCTATAGTTCCTCCGTCTATAGAGTGCTCAGAGAGCAGTACCACCGATCGTCTAAAATTATGGTCGTATAAATACGGGTGCGATATTAGGAGACTAGATTTCTCAACTAAATCGAAATTCATAAATTATTTTTTACATGATTTGTAGCGTTGGGATTTGTCGATCAACTCTTTTTACAAATCCAGAAAGCACTTTTCCACCAAATTCAATAAAATCATCTATCCCATCACTTAACATATGATTCATCGTCTGTGTCCATAACACCGGAGAAGTTAGTTGAGAAATTAAATTCTCTTGAATCTCTTGGGGGATTTCATGTGGTTTGGCATCTACGTTTTGATAAATTGGACAGCTAGGAATTGAAAATGAAATGGATTGAATTTTTTCTTTTAATTCTTCTTCTGCGGGACTCATAAAGGCAGAATGGAAAGCTCCTCCAACGGCCAAAGGTAGTGCCCGTTTAGCTCCTTCTGATTTTAATTTTTCCATGGCAAGTTGTACCCCCGACTCGCTTCCGGAAATAACAACCTGACCTGGGCAGTTGAAGTTAGCGGCAACAACATCATCATTTATATCTGAGCAAATAGACCGTACCTTTTGGTCCTCGAGTCCGACAATAGCAGCCATAGTACTTTTCTTTGCTTCACATGCCTTTTGCATAGCATTTGCTCTCGACTTCACTAAGTCTAAACCATCAGAAAAAGATAGCACCTCTGCAGATACCAAGGCTGTAAGCTCTCCCAGAGAATGGCCTGCCATTGCGCCTGGCAAAGGCCTATCAGGCATGGTTACATAGGATAAGTAAGAATAAAGAAAGACTGCAGGTTGTGTAACAGCTGTTCTTTTTAAGTCTTCTTTAGACCCTTCAAACATTATATTTTGGATATTAAAGCCTAAAATTTCATTGGCTTCCTCAAAATACGGATGACTTTCAGCGTATTGATCATAAATATTTTTACCCATTCCTGGAAATTGGCTTCCCTGGCCAGGGAAAATAAAAGCTTTCATAAATAGTGGTTTAACTAAGTGAAGATGAAATGAGCTTTAAAAACTCATTTCGTGTTTGGATCTCCGAAAAAGAACCTGTAAATGCAGATGTTGTTGTTACTGAATTTTGTTTTTCAACACCTCTCATCATCATACACATATGGTGAGCCTCAATGACAACAGCAACTCCTTGTGGATTTAGCACCTTATCAATTGATTCTAGAATCTCAGTGGTAAGCCGTTCTTGAACTTGAAATCTTCTCGCAAAAACATCAATGATTCGAGGAATTTTACTCAGGCCTACAATCTTGCCATTTGGAATGTATGCGACATGTGCTTTACCAAAAAAGGGTAGTAAATGATGTTCACAAAGAGAATAGAGTTCAATATCCTTTACGATAACCATTTCGTTATAGTCCTCCTCAAACAGCGCACTTGATAATATTTCGTTCGCATTTTGATTGTATCCCTGTGTGAGAAATTGGATGGATTTTGCTGCCCTTATCGGTGTTTTTGAAAGGCCTTGACGCGATACATCCTCACCAACTAACTCTATAATTTGACGATACATTTTTTCTAATTCAATTAGTTTTTCATTCTTCATTAATACCTTTTTAAATTGCAGACGCTAGAATACTCTATTCACCGTAGTATTCAGCATAAATGGAATCAGTTTCATAGAGCTTAAGTTTGAACAATTCAGCTTCTCCAGGAATGTGAGGCGCTAGTTCTTTCCATATTTGAATGACTAAATTTTCAGTAGTGGGCTGCATGCCTTCAGGTATAAAAGGTACGTCTAAATTTAGATTAGAATGGTCTATATACTCTATAACTTTAGACTTAATGATTTTAGATAAATATTTTACATCTACCACAAAACCAGTTAAGGGGTCCGGTTTTCCTTTAATAGTAACGTGCAAGTAATAGTTATGACCATGCCAATTTTTATTGGAGCATTTACCAAAAACCTCCTTATTCTTTTCTTCACTCCATTGATCTACCCAAAGTTTATGGGCAGCATTAAATTTTTCAACTCGTGTTATTAAAACCATACCTCTTGTTTACGATGCAAATATACGCTTTACCCTTGGAGAAACGAACTAGTTAATTTGTTTCCCTTGTCTGGTTATGTAAAAAGATTATCATACTTTAGAAGCTAATCTTGAGAATGATAACAATTAAACAAATAAGTCGGACTTTTTCTACAAAAGCGCTTTTAAAAGGTGGGCTTTGGCTAATCTTTGGAACAATTCTTCTTGTCATTTCAAATGAGTCTCCATTCACCTGGTTTAATATTAGCAACGTATTAATAGCCTTAGCTTTTTTCTATACCTACGTTCAATTCAACACTCACTATCTTATTCCGAACTTTCTCCAACAACGGTCTGTAATAACCTATTTGCTTCTTTTCATAACCTCTGCCTTAATTCTTACACCTCTCAGATCTCTGGTTTATTATTTACGGTTTTGGACTGTACCGGAATTGCAAACTGAAGTTTTACAATCCCAATGGTTTACTTTTCTTTCCTTCCTAATAATTGGTGTCATTTCTACTGTAGTCAAAATAATTTGGAATTGGTTGGGCGATTTGCGCCGTATGCGTGAGCTCGAAAAAGAAAATCTACAATCAGAATTAAAATTCCTAAGATCACAAATTAATCCTCACTTTTTATTCAATACACTAAACAGTCTATACGCATTAACGCTAAAAAAATCAGACTCAGCACCACAAATGGTCATTCGACTATCTGAGATTATGCGTTACATGCTCTATGATTGCAATGAAGCCGAAGTTTCTTTGGAAAAGGAAATTCAATATATGGGTAACTATGTCGAACTTGAGCGGTTGAGATATGGAAGTGATGTAGAAATCAACTACACCCTTGAGGGTCTGGCCACTGACCAAAAAATTGCTCCCTTATTATTTACACCATTTTTTGAAAATGCTTTTAAGCACGGCTTAGGTAATAGAATCCATGGAGGCTGGATTGATATCGCGTTTAAGGTTAAAGAGGAATTAGTTACCTTAACAATAGGAAACTCTATACCTCAAAAAGAATATGAAAATAGAAAATTTAGACCTTCAGAAGTCAAGTCCTCTTCAAGTGGAATTGGGTTAGAAAATGTAAAACGGAGACTAAAACTACTATACCCAGATAACCATTCATTACAGATAAAAGAAGGAACAGATTATTTTAGGATTATATTAGACATAAAATTAAAACAGAATGAAAGAAATTAAAGCCATAGTAGTTGATGATGAACCATTAGCATTAGAGGTAATTGAAAATTACTCCAATAAAATTCCGTCTCTTTCAATTATAAAACAATGCCATTCCGCAATGGAAGCAGCTGAGGAGTTATCGAAGTCAAATTATGACTTATTAATTTTAGATATTCAAATGCCTCAAATAACGGGAATAGAATTAGTTAAGAGTTTAACTCATCCACCTCACATTATTTTTACTACGGCACATTCTGATTTTGCGGTAGAAGGATTCGATTTAAACGCAGTAGACTTTCTATTGAAGCCATTCACATTTGACCGATTTCTTAAAGCTATACAGAAAGTTAATCAACGGGCCACAGAAACGCAACGAAGCAACACCGAAGATACCAATGATTCAGACCCACCTTTTATTTATGTAAAGGCGGATAAAAAACTAACAAAAGTTAATTTTGATGATATTTATTACATAGAAGGGCTCAAAGATTACGTGATAATTAAGAGGGCAAAAGATCGAATCGTAACGCTTCAAACCATGAAGGGGCTAGAGAAAAAATTACCTTCAAATCTATTTATGCGCGTTCACAGGTCTTATATTTTAGCACTTGATAAGATTGAAGCGGTAGTAGGAAATTCAGTTGAGCTTAATATAAGTGGAGAAAAGAAGTCCATACCTATTGGAAAAAATTATAGGGATGAAATTTTACAAGTAATAAATGAAAATCGGCTTTAAAGCAAAATTTACTCACAAAAAATTGTTGAAGGGAGCGGAATGAGAAGTTTCGGAAAAGAAGCTTATGAGATAAGAATAAAGTCTATTCTATTATTTGAACCTTCTTTGATACCCAAGTACCATCTTGATTTTCTACTCGGAGGATATAAAAACCAGGTACAGTATTATTAGTGTTGATCTTAGAATAAGAATTCGGATTATCTAATTCGTTTACATGTACAATTCTTCCCTGTGCATCATATAGCTCCACGGTTTGAAGTGTATGACTATTTGTTCTAATGTTTATGATCTCTCGAGCTGGGTTTGGATAAACTAAAATATCCTGTGCTGAAAAAGCACCAGCTTTCTTATCCGGATACATTTTAATATTTAGCGGAACAGCGATTTTTTGTAATGATATGATTGAGCCATCTCCTAACATCACAGAAGCTTGCGAAAGTCCGATATTATAAGTAATAATATTATCAGATGCTCGAATACCATCAAGGTCATCTTCAATAATAAAGCCTACTTGAGCCACAAGTCCAAAGCCCGCTCTACCTCTTCTATCTATTCGGCTTATAGCCCCATCTATGGAACGTCCCTGATGCTTAACTAAGTCAATACTAGTGTTATTACCTACCAACCATGATGATGGCGAGAAAAACATTTCTATAGTTGAGGTGTCGACTATATCCGGATGAAAGTCAAAATTAAGTTCAAGGCCGTGCAAGTCGATAGCCGGATTGTTCTCTGTTCCTGCAAGAACATTCATTAAAACATAGTCACCTGGCTCTGGATCTGAAGGCCCTGCAATTTCTAACATAATTGGATATGTCCTAGGCTCTTTTATAGGCTCATTTAGGATAGAGTGAATATTATTATAGAATTCATTAATTCCGTCCTTATCCTCTACCCTAACTAAACCATCTCCATTAACATCAGCATGCTTAAGGTTACTGCTATTGATTTGATCCTTATCCCAATTAGGGGCATATTGGCCAAACCATTCGTCAGGCTGAGCATACGGCCTTTCTTCTCCGTCAAGTCCGACATGCCATCCTAATGAAAGAAGGTCGATCATATCTACCTTACCATCATGGTTGATATCACCGGGCCAGACACAATCATCAGCGCAGATACAAACAGAATCTAAATTCTGATCAATAACATCTACTTTAACTTTTACAATCTCACAGTCAATCCCTCCATTTACGCAATATTCCAAATCAAATTCATCCTCTCCTACGTAATTAGAATCTGGTGTGTAGACTACTAAATTATATCCAGTCACTTCTTCGCAACCGATGGATAAGGTATCTAAACCTGGATAAATGGTTAATTCACCATTTGAACAATCCTGAGCTATTTCGAACATGAAATTAGCAATCGGCACATCATAATTTATAACTAAATCACGATTTTTGGGTGTAATGAGATTGTAATTGGATCTATTGTCAGGGTTTAAATTGCCAACAAAAATCTTCACCCTTCCTGTCTCGCAATTTGAGCCAAAAATACAAGTAGTATATGTAAATTGAGTTAAACCTTCAAAATCAGCATCCGGAATAAAACGAAACTCCCCATCGCCTAATTTTATTAATGTTCCGTTAGGTGCATTGGTATGAGAGTTAACCCTTCCATTGCTTATGAAATCATTGGTCAGAACGTCGAATTCGATTTCGGTATCCTTATGTGTATATATATAGTCATCTACCACTCTTTGGTTGGGGGTAGGCACATCAATAATATGAATAATTACGGTACGGTTTAATTCCGAATTATCCATTTCAAGGATATCTGTTCCATTAGTATTCTGGAATGGGGAGTATTCAAATACTCTACCCTCAAATTCGTCTATAATGATACCTAAATCAGGAGCCCCAACGGTTTGGAAACCAGTATCTGGGAGTATAAATCTTATAGAGGTGTTTTCGGGGGTATATAGTATTAATGAGTCTTCAGATAGAATATTGGTTGAATCAACAACAATAAATTGAGCTTGTGCTATATCACAGTAGCCTAAAGAATCACAAGCTTTATAGGTTACAGAAGAAATGCCTTCGAAGTTATTAGCCGGTTTATAAAACAGCGAATCATCTTCTACATAGGAGAAGCCATTATTTACATGGATAATTTCATGCAATGAAAAAGGAGAGTCTGTACCCGAATCATTTAATAAAACATCAAAAGATTGGTAATCTTGTCCGGATTCAACGGGATAGTAGTCGTCCTTTAGATAGATCAATGAGGGTTGAATATGAAAGAAATAGACTTCATATTGAATATCGCCTCCAGTACTATTCATATACTCAATGATAACCGTATCTAAACCAACGAATCCACTATCTGGCTCATACTGAAATAAAAACCCGCCTTGTATATCGATAAAGTCGTAATCACCTTGTTGAGGATAATCAATAATTATCTGTGCAACACCGGCGATTGTATCAGAAGTAAAAGAAGTATTCCTTTTTACATCTATATTTTTGTGCGGTTGAGCATAAAGCATTTGAACCGCGATACACGCAGCTAAACAAAGTAATGCCTTAAGCAGAATGGTTTTCATGGTTGGTTATTGATCTTATCAACCACAATAATACGGAAATAAATCTAAAGCTTCAAACAAATTGTATGATATATAGAAATTTTATATTATGTTTATGTGTAAGTATATGAGAGCTATTTTAATCGATATGAAATTATATATCTTTCTGATTGCTTCTTAGTAATATTCCTCAATGAGAACAACGAAATTATACCAAGTTCTTTCTGAATTTGAAATTTACGAACTTAATCGACTAAGTAAATTTATTCACTCCCCTTATTTTAATCCATCTGAGCGATTACGAATATTTTTTGATGAATTATTGAAAGATCTAAAATCAGAGAATGAAGATAAAAACCTTCTTCGGAAAAAAGATTTGTGGAATACATTTACTAATGATACTGAATATGACGATCGCAGATTTAGAAAATATACTTCAGATTTGCTTTCTCTCGTAGAGGATTTTTTGGCTATAGAAGTTTATAAATCGAATCCAATTCACCAAGCTGACTTTTTATTACAGGCTGTACAGAACAAAAAATTAGATCTGTTGTACACCAAAACGATAAATAGTGCAAAGCGGCTTGCTAAAAGGCAGCCAGATAGGTCCTCCAACTACTACTTTTATAAGTATAAAATTGAGAAGAGCTTTTATGAAATATCTGAAGTAGAACTTCATCGTACCGAAAGATCCAATATTGATTTGCTCATACAAAATCTAGATTATTACTACCTAGCAGAAAAACTTAAATACTATTGCACTTTTTTATCTCACCGTAAAACGCAGAAACACGAATACAATATTTTATTTATTGAAGAAATATTACAACATATAGAGAAAGAGGACTACTCCGATCGGCCACAAATTATTGTTTATTTTCATGTGTATAAACTATATGAAAGCACAGATAACACTAAAAATTATTATGCGCTGAAGAAAATGATTCAGAAATACGAGTACATTTTCAATTCTGACGATCTTAGAGACATTTATTTGGCTGCAGTAAATTTTTGTATCGCAAAAAATAACCAGGGAAATACTGATTTCTTGATTGAGCTTTTTGAAATGTATCGTCAGGCTTTATTTGCTGAAGTTTTATATATAGATGGCGAGTTGTCTCCCTGGTCTTACAAAAATATTGTCTTAACGGGCTTAAGAGCTGGAGAAGACAAATGGGTAGAGGGCTTTATTAGTAAGTATGCTGAAAAACTTAATTCCGAATTTAAAGAGAATGCTGTGAAATTTAATACAGCCAGACTGCATCACTACAGAAATGAATATGAGAAGGTTATCCCGCTATTAAATGAAGTTGAATTTACAGACTTCTCATACAGCTTAGGTGCTAAAGCCCTATTGCTTGCCACTTACTATGAATTGGGGGAAATAGATGCCTTGCACTCTTTCTTGGATTCTTTTCAAGTTTATCTGAATAGACATAAGAAATCTCTTCCTGAAAATCGAAGGCAGAATTACTTAAACCTTGTTAAATATGTTCGTCGGATATCTAATATTTTACCTCACGATACTAAAGCTATAAATAAGGTAGAAGAGGAAATCAAGAATCAGGCTAAAATTGCCGACAGAAACTGGCTTATTGAAAAGATTAAAGAATTAAAGAGTTAATTATTTTCATCGTATTCATTTAAGGCTGATTTATATCTATCCAGACATCGCTGTCTAGCCTCTTTATGATCTACGATTGGTGATGGATATTCATCTGTTTTTCTTTCGGGAACCCATTCATCGAGATATTTTTCATCCTTGTCAAATTTTTCAACCTGAGTATACGGATTAAAGATTCGGAAATATGGTGCCGCATCTGTTCCTGTTCCTGCGGCCCATTGCCAACCGCCATTATTGCTAGACAATTCATAATCTAAAAGTCTACGCGCAAAATATGCCTCTCCCCAACGCCAATCAATTAGCAAGTGTTTCGTCAAGAAACTGGCTGTGATCATACGAACTCTATTATGCATATATCCGGTTTCATTCAATTGGCGCATACCAGCATCTACGATAGGATATCCCGTCTTTCCTTCACACCACCTTGCAAATTCGGTTTCGTTATTGCGCCAATTAATATATTCATACTTTTCCCGAAAGGGTTTCTCGACTACATGAGGAAAAGCATCCAAAATTTGACTATAAAAATCTCTCCAAATGAGCTCATTTAAATAGGTATTGTTTAGTTGATATGCTTTTTTTGCTTTTTCTCGAATACTAATTGTTCCAAATCGGTAATGAATGCCTAATCTGCTTGTTCCTTCAACCGCAGGAAAATTGCGCTTTTTATCGTACTCCTTTATTATTTTTTGCTTGACTGTCTTATCAGGAATAGATAAACTAGACCGCTCAAAGCCCATATTTTTAAGACTGGGTATATCGGAATCTGAAATTTCAAAAAATTTATCAGAATGATCTTCTGAGGGATAGCACTTTAAATGGGGACTCTCGATAATTGATTTTTCCTCAGAATCCAGTTCTGCTTCATGAACTTTATACCATTTCTTTTTGTAGGGCGTAAAAACAGTGTATACTCCATCCGTAGCGGTTCGGACTTCGTCTTTTTCAAAAATAATATGGTCTTTAAATGAGTGAAATTTAATATCTTCTTTTTCGCATAGCGATTCAATTTCACCGTCTCTCTTTTTTGCATAGGGCTCATAATCTCGGTTACAGTAGATTCTATTCGGTTTATACTCTTTGATTAGACTTTTCCACACATCTATGGGCCTGCCATATCTTACGATCAACCTACTGTTCCATTTCTCCAGCTTTTTATCCATTTCATGAATAGTATCATGTAAAAAGGTAACTCGCGCGTCATCCCTATCTTCTAAGTCGTCTAGGATTTCTTTATCAAAAATAAATACGGGAACAACGGGGTCCCCAGCCTTTAAGGACTCAAGAAGGCCATGGTTATCATGGAATCTTAAATCTCTTCTAAACCAAAAAAAGTTTACTGAAGTGGCCATAAAACTGTATTTTTATTGTAACGTGTACATCAGTTAACTAGTTGAAAATAAATATGAAAAAAATTGAGATTTATTCTGTGTCCATAATAATGCTACTATTTGTCTGGTTGTCATCATGTACTTCAGGAAATCCAACTGCTGATGACAGTCAAAAAGATTATATACAAGAAAAAGTAAAGGAGTCCATTAATTCTGACGAGTGGCAAAGCTTGGTTTACAACACCTATGATTCACTGAGATTAGAATCGCTTTCAACACAAAGAGAAGCCAGGCATTGGAAAATATTATCTGCAGCATTAATCACTGAAAAAGTTCCTGAAGAAGCTGAGAAAGGGGTTTTACAGGCGCTTCGAAACCAAAAGGATTTCGTAGGGGCAGACAGTTTAATATTCCAATTAGCTAACACCATAGATCAGCATACAGACCGAAGTTTGATAGCAAAGACCTATTATAAGGTAATTGCTGATCATTATCCTAAGTCTTCATTATTTGAAAAAGCCACAAATAATTTGCCAAGCGATATGAAGACACTTGAAAAACAAATTCTAGATGCCGAAAAAAAGATTCGACATAGAATTGAGTCCGATAAAAATCTGCCTAATAAGTTGATCAAAGATTATATCGCATTGGCTCAACTACATCTGATATATGTCCAAAATGAACAATCTGCCCAACATTTGCTTAAAGCTGCAAGTTTATCTAGAGGTTATGGAAATAATAATATGGCAGCGATTCTTTACGATGATGTCATCGATGAATTCAGTGAATTACCTCAAGCACCAGAAGCATTATTTCAAAAAGCTTTTATGCTAGACCAGGCTAAGCAGAATGACGAAGCTGAATTTTATTACAAGCAATTTTTGGAAAAACATCCCAAACATAATTTGTCCTCACAGGTGAGAATCCTTTTGCAGGAGGTACACCTTACTGATGAGGAAATATTAGAGCGATTGGAAAACATGTCGAAAAATAACTAAAGGTCTGGTGAAAATTCTACCCTAGTAATAAAATAAGGATTCAATTTTGTCTTCGCAACATCTAATTTAACCTCAATAAAATACTCTGATTTTACGCCGTACAATTTTTTTGCCCATTGACCTAATACTTTTCGAAAGCTACCTTTTTCTTGCCACTTTTCTATTTCTGAGTCTTGCCAATTAGGTCTTATAGAAATGGGAATAAATTGAATTTGGTTCTTATCGACTTCAATCGTTTTATCTTGCTGCCAGTCCGCAAGAACAAATTCAGATATTCGTTTGTGATCTCCTCGTCCTCTAGTATATACTTCTTTAAACGTAAGCAGAATTTGTTTCACCTTTTGCTTTGAAAGGGATGTCAGGGATAATACAAGCTTTATTTCTTCCTGCCCTTTAGATGCTGCAGTAGGAAAGTCAAGATTAATTTTAACGCCCTCAATGCCAAGCCAGGTTTTTACTTTACGGATCATGTTTTTGCAATCTCAGCATCAATAAATCTAATAAGAAAGCTATTTTTGAGTGAAACAAGGAAAGAGTCTTTATATTCTTTCCAATTTTTTACTAGCGGATTTACGAAGGGCGTATTTAGTTGAATCTCCTTATTTTGGAATGCTGCATTTAGATTGTGGTGCTCTATCATATAAGGGGCATTATTGTCAATGAACGTATAATTAAGTCGATCTAATCCGTCAAAGTCGTGCTCCTCTCCTAGCGCTTGAATAAATTTTACGCAACTGTCGATAGAACATCCCGAGGCTTTAGCTGATTCCTCATCTACCGCGATAATGATGTGGCGATTATATCTGATGGCAAATGTGGATTCCAAATTTTTGTTGTGTGCTGTCCATCTAGAGAGAAAGGATTTAATTTTTTCCTGTATAAGGGGAAGTTCAGATTCTTTAAAAAAGCGGTTTGCAGAATATACCCATACGCGGGCTTTTTCGGATATTTCATTAGAGTTAACAAACATATTTAAGACCATTCATTATTATTAACAATCAATTCACTAAGATCATAAACCATCACATCATTTTCCTTGTTTTCTCCACTCACTCCATCCTGCATCATCGTCAAACAAAATGGGCAATTAGCGGCAATAACTTCAGCGCCGGTATCTAAGGCTTCGCCAACTCTTTCCATATTGATCCGTTTGTCTCCAGATTCGTCCTCTTTCCACATTTGAGCTCCTCCTGCCCCACAACATAATCCTTTTGACTTGCATCTTTTCATTTCTACAAAGTCGGCATCAAGTTCTTGTAAAACTGTTCGTGGTGCTTCATATATTCCATTTACACGACCTAAATAGCAACTGTCGTGATAGGTTATCTTTTTACCCTTGAAGGTCCCCCCCTCTTTAAGCTTTATTCTGCCTTCGTCAATAAGTTCCTGTAGTAATTGAGAATGGTGAATAACTTCATATTCGCCGCCAAATTGGGGGTACTCATTTTTAATGGTATTGAAGCAATGCGGACAAGTAGTAACAATTTTATTTATATTATAGCTGTTTAAGGTTTCCACATTTTGAATAGCCATCATTTGATATAGAAACTCATTCCCAGCTCTTCGTGCAGGGTCACCTGTGCATTGTTCTTCATTACCAAGAATAGCAAAGTCAATTCCAACCTCATTCAAAATAGTAACAAAAGCTTTAGTTACTTTTTTCGCTCTATCGTCAAAACTGCCCGCGCAGCCTACCCAAAATAGGATTTCTATATCTTTTCCCTGGTCTTTAAGTTCTGACAAAATGGGAACATTCATAACATGTGTTTTTTAAAGTAATTATTTAAGATTCTTTTGTCCAATCTACCCTTTCGTCTGGCACTTGCCATACAGCACCTCCATTTTCAATGCTAGTGAACATAGGTGCCCAATCCTTAGGACCGGCAGCCTCTGTTAAAATTTCGTATCTCCTCATTTCCAAAATAGGCTCTAAAGGATTAATTAAAACTGGACAGGCTTCAACGCAAGCACTGCAGGTTGTACAGGCGGCTAATTCCTCTGAACTAATATAATCGAATAATGATTTTCCATCATCGAAGGTATCTCTGTTTAACTCACCCTCTTCCATCTTATCCGCGGCTATATACTCAGAATTTCCAGAACGTATTTTATTACCCACTTCTTCTGCCCGATCCCTGATGTCCATTACAATTTTTCGAGGAGAAAGTTTTTTGCCTGTAATATTTGCTGGACACTCAGCAGTGCAACGTCCACACTCTGTACATGAAAATGCACCCAATAAAGATCGCCAACTCAAATCAGTAACGTCTTTTGCTCCAAACTCAGGTATTTCATCACTCATGGGGGCTTCTTCGTTTGTCAGACCAAGCATTGATTTGATTTCAGATGTGATTTCAGGCATATTAGACATTTCACCTCGACTGTTGAGCTTAGAAAAATAGGTATTTGGAAAAGCTAAAAGTATGTGCAAATGTTTTGAATAAGGTAAATAGGCTAAAAAAGCCATAACCATCAAAAAATGAAGCCACCAACCTGTACGTTCCAATACAATTAGGGTGCTTTTCTCAAGCCCCCCAAAAAGCAGGGGACCAATAGTGTCGGAAAGAAAAAATGGCCCAGCCTCTGGATAGTGTTCAGGATCTAATTTTTGGAGAATAGAGTCTGTTCCATTCATGGTGAAAATACCAATAATTAATAGTAGCTCGCCAATTAAAATAAGGTTGGCATCTAATTTAGGCCACCCCTTCATTTCAGGTTTTTTGAACCGAGGGATGTATAACATATTTCTTCTAATCAAAAAAACCAGTGTAGCGATAAATGCTAATATAGAAAGCACTTCTATGGTGTTGATAATTATTGGATAGACGATGGAAAGCTTATCAGCAAAAAATCTGTGAACGCCAGTGAATCCATCAATGATGATTTCAATAAGTTCAATTTGAGTAAATAAAAACGCCACGTAAATAAAGAAATGGAAAATAGCCGGAATCCAGTTTTTGAACATTTTTTTCTGACCAAACGCCACTAAAAGGACATTTTTCCATCTAGAGGTACTCGGGCCCCGTATTTCTTCGGCATGTCCTAACCTGATATTTTGTATAAGTTGGGCATATTTATTAAAAGCAAAAATGCTTACCCCCAGGATTACGATAAAAAAAACGATCTGCTGTATCATACACGAAATTATTGGGTTTCAATATATACGGATATGGTGAATTTACGAAATCCATGCAGATTGTGCGTAAAGATTAGTTATTTTTGACATATGGAAATCATGAATCATCAAAAAGTCATTCAGAAAGTTAAGCGAATGGCCTTTCAAGTTTGGGAAGAACATTACGATAAACCCGAAATTATTATCGCAGGGGTAAATAATAACGGTCATTTATTTGGTCAACTCCTATCAAATCAATTAAATGAAATATGCGATATAAATATAAAACACTATCGTATTTCTCTTAATCCTGCAGCACCGCATACCTCAGAAATAGATGTAAAGCCATTAAATATCCCAAAAGGAAGTCATATTATTGTAACAGATGATGTCGCTAATACAGGCAGGACGCTTTTTTTTGCCTGTCAACCCTTTTTGAAAAGCTTACCCTCTACTTTAGAGGCTGCAGTATTGGTAGATCGGAAGCATAAGGCATATCCCATCAAAGTTGACTTTATGGGACTTTCCTTAGCCACTACCCTAAAAGAGCATATTGATGTGTATTTAGAAGGAGATAACTACGCGGTCCACCTAAAATAGGTGTAGCCATGAATTATGTATAGCGGTAGCGATGCATAGGGGTGAAAGACCGCTCGAAGGCTATTTGCCTAAGAGCGGGCCGAGTGAGGCGGCCGGCGTACGCAACTTTAGGCGTACATAGGCCGAAAAACCCGAACGAGCCCCGAAGCGTAGCGCCACGGCTATTAAACTTGAGTCATTGTAATATTTTCATATTAACTCGTTAAAGACTGTTTTTTCGTGTAAAGCCGCACAGGTAGCCGTGGACCGCCCTAAAAGTGAAAAAGACATTATTAATCGTTAGCAGCATGAGAAGTTTCTGACTGACTGTTGCAGGCGGCCAAAATATCTTCTTTTCGTTTTTGTGCTGCCTGATAGCCTTTTTCATATATTTTGTCTATGTTATTTGAATAAAAGATGGGATCATTTTCTACCCTATCTGAAGCTACTAGTACATCGCATAAGTCTGCACCGTCACGAGCGCTGCTGCTAATAGCGAGTTCAAAAGTGCGCATGGCTAACTTGAAAATTGAGGAAATCTCTTCTTTATCTATTGGATTACCCGGAACTAAATTAAAACCCAGGAGTACATCTGCCTGATCTCGAATTCCCTGTGCAGGAATATTATTTAAGAGACCGCCATCGACATAGAGTTCATCGTCAATCTCTACAGGTCTGAAAATTACTGGAATGGAGCACGATGCTTGAACGGTTGTAAACAGCGGTCCGCTAGTAAATATTCGAGAATTTGCCTGTGTAAGACATGAGGCTGAAATCGCCAGCATTTTAGGCAGCTCTTCAATGCGATCAACATCTATATATTTACTCAGTATGGAAGGTAACTTATCCAATGCTGTTAACCCTAATGATGGCCAACTGGGTTTAATTGCAGAAAAGATTTTGTTCTCCTTAGCAATTTCAAGAATTTTATCGGACGAGTGACCTGAAGCGGCCAAAGCCCCTACAATGCTGCCTGCGCTAGCCCCGGCAAAGTAATCAGGTGTAATACCCTCTTCTTCTAGAAATTTGAGAAAGCCTATATGTGCTACACCTCGGATTCCTCCGCCCGATAGCACCACTCCAATTTTTTTCATTATAGAAATGATTTATTCAATCGAGAATAGCTTGGATTCATTAAGATTGTCTCCGATAAGCTGTATTATATATGTGCCTGGAATTGCCCTTGAAACATTCAGTCTATGATGTGAAGAAGGATTAATGACTTCCTGCAAAACTTTGCCACTGGTATCATAGATTACTAAACGATATGCATTTTTTGGGAGGTTTTGGATTTGAATCCAGTCCTTAGCGGGATTGGGATAGAGTAAAAATGAGGCTTCTTGAACCTGTGGAAGAGATGTGACAACTTCGAAGTCACTGGTAAATGATGGACGAAGTTGATACCCATCATCAAAGGGTAAGCTAGAGTCAAATTGACCTCCTACACCATAGAGTATAAAAGTATCATCGAATCCATTCGGTAAAGGCGGCACATCTAGCCCTGCCAAATCCGTGTTTCTATCTATTCGTATATCATATCTTATTCCATTAACATCCTCTACATCAAAGTTAAAGCTATTACCTGTCCCATCCCACTGATCAGGGTCAACAAAGGTGACTGGTCCGGTTAGGACATATTGAGACTCGGTTATTTCGGATAAGACATTACCAGATATGACCATAGGAGAAACAAGATCATTATTTTCGGATAATAAAATAATATTGCCAGCCTCGATTTGAGTAAGGCCATTGAATTGGCTTATACTTCCTTCAATGAGAACTTCATCTCCAGGTTTTGGCTGGTAATTACCGATATCTGATGATCTAAACACACCGATTCCATCTCCAAGTGAATCGATAATGGTAAATATATAACCAGATTCCCTGAGGTTTGCTCCATGAATGAGCCCTTGAAGACTACACTGGACGCCGAGCGAGTCGGGTACTCCCTCAACATTATTGGTTGTGACCACGCCAATATCGTAGTTGGGAAATTCATCGGGGTCAACCTGCTCCGGTTCAACAGTTATCGTTCCAATCATTCCTAAAGCAGCATGTGGTGTGCACTCGTAGGTGTATTGTCCTACTTCACTAAAAGTATGCGTAAAAGTCCATGGCGCTGGGGCCGTAGAGCCGGAATAAAAACTTTCCGGATTGTTTGGGTAAGTGGTTTGGCGACCGTCTACATTGTGAAAACCATTTATATTTTCCCAAAGGATGGTTTCACCTTCCGTAATAGTAATATCTGCGGGCGTAAATACATTGCTGCTCACCTCGATACGGTGATCAAATCGCTCACTACAGTCGGGATTATTGGCTTGCCCGGGTGTGCCATATATTTCTACACCATCGATCATAATTCCTGTCGCAGCATCACTCAAGCCCCATGATGAAGCCATGCTTACATCTTCATCAAGATCACATAGTTCTAGCGAAAACCCATCGCCGTCAGCGCCAGCGGGCCAGGGATCGTTATCAGCGTACTCTGTAATAAAAACAGTATTTCCCAGTGCGTCTTGTAATTCTATTGGCTCCCCTGAATTATTTAATGCCCCACTTTCCCATTGCGAAAGTGGGGAAAACCCAAAGGTGTTGAGAAAGGCCGTATCATTTACTGCTAAAACGATATAGCTTTCTGGCGGAAAGTCTACATCGGGAAAAGTATAAGAAACCCCTTGAGTAAAAGTATAGCCTTCTAAATTTATACTTTGACCGGAGTTATTATATAATTCGAGATATTCCAGAGAATCCTGACCGAATTCTGGCGGATTATATTGAATTTCCGTAGGTATAATTTGGGCTTGTAAAATTGAAGAGATGAAAAATAGAAAACTAATGGTGAGTATAAGTTTATCCATAATAGTTGTTTGATAGTTTGGTGAAATATACAAATACAATACAAATAAAGCAAGATATTATTTAGACTCAGTTTGTTTTACATCAAATTTTTATACATATAAAAGTTTTAATGTGAATGTAACATTAACATAACATTATATCATTACTTTTGAGGAATCATAAACAAAACCAAAATTATGAAAAGTCTTTTACGCAATTGCTCACATCGCATTATCGGTGTAAGTGCTTTCCTCCTTCTACTAGTTGGAAGTGTATGGAGTCAGGGAGTATCTACATCAGAAATTCGGGGAACCGTCTACGATGATGAAGGGATGGAACTGATTGGTGCTACAGTAGTAGCAACACACGTTCCTTCAGGAACTACTTACGGTACTGCAACAGATGCTTCCGGCCGATACCGTTTGCCCAATGTTCGTGTTGGAGGTCCTTATGTAATTAAAGCTACTTATACAGGTTACGAAGAAAAAGCTCAAAGCGGAATCCGCTTAAACTTGGGTGAACCCTTTACTATCAACTTCAAGCTAGGTGAAGCTGCATTTGAACTTCAGTCGATTGAAGTTGTAGCTGCACGTGGTAGTTCAGGTGAAAATGCTGGAACAGGTACTTCAATTAACAATGAAGCCATTGAAGCTATGCCAACCTTGAACCGGGATTTAAATGATTTTACTCGTTTGACGCCTCAGGCTCAAGAGTCCTTTGGAGGTGGGTTTTCCATAGCAGGAACAAACAATCGCTATAACGCTATTTATTTTGACGGTGCGGTCAATAATGATGTTTTCGGATTAGCTGCAAATGGAACGAATGGAGGCCAGACCGGAATTGCTCCAATAAGTATTGATGCAATTGATCAGATTCAAGTGGTCGTTTCACCTTATGACGTAAGCTATGGCGGTTTCGCCGGGGGTGGTATCAATGCTGTTACAAAATCCGGAACAAACAGATTTGAAGGTGGTGCCTATTATTATCTTCAAAATGAATCTTTGGCAGGAAAAACAAATGGGAAACTTACCGATCGCACAGGAGATGAAGCCACAAGGCTAGACGAATTCTCGAATCGACTTATCGGCTTTAACTTAGGTGGTCCTATCATTAAGGACAAATTGTTCTTCTTTGTCAATGCTGAAATCCAAAATGAAGAGAGTCCTAGACCATTTGAAATTGGGGATTATGAGGGAGAGTCCAGTGAAGCTGATCTAGATAATTTGAGGAATACGGTTATTGACCGTTATGGTTATGACCCAGGACCCTATGGCAATAAAGTAAATACACTTGATGCCGTGCGTCTTTTCTCGAAAATAAACTGGAATATTAATGAGAATAATGACTTGATGATTCGCCATAATTATGTACGGGGAGAAGAGAATTCTGTAAATGGCTCAGGTCAGCGATCTATCAATTACCTCAATAATGGTATCTTTTTCCCAACAACTACAAATTCCACAGCATTGGAATTAAATACTCGTTTGGGTCTTGGAGCATCAAACAATTTGATCATAGGTTATACAACTGTTCGTGATGACAGAGATCCGATTGGGCAGAATTTCCCATATCTAACTATTGATGATGGAAATGGTGCCGAAATAGAGTTAGGAAGTGAGCAGTTCTCCACTGCGAACCAGTTAGATCAAAACGTACTTACACTTACGAATAACTTCAACTTGTACCGTGGTGATATCACTTGGACATTTGGTACACATAATGAATACTTTGATTTTTACAATCTATTCATTCGCCAAAACTTTGGTTCTTATACCTTTAACTCGTTGGATGATTTCTTAAATGACGAACGATCCGTTTTCTACACTCGTTCTTATTCACTTGTTGATGATGTAATTGGTGATGGATCGGCCGCAGCAGCAGAATTTAGTGCCTTGCAGCTTGGCTTTTACGGTCAGGGAGACTGGGAAGTTAATAAAAAATTCTCCTTTACCTTTGGATTGCGACTTGACGTCCCTATAATTTTAACTGATCCGAATATTCATCCAACCTTTAATGATGAAACACTTCCTTTAATTGAAGCCGCTGGCTATGACCTAAAGGGTGCTCAAGGTGGAGCAGCTCCTGATGGCCAATTAATGTGGTCACCAAGAGTAGGTTTCAATTACGATATAAATGGAGATCGTAGAAATGTTCTTCGTGGTGGAGCTGGAATATTTACTAGCCGTGTACCTTTTGTTTGGCCCGGTGGTATGTTTACCAATAATGGTGTAACAGTTGGAGGTTTCAACAGTAATCAGCTCGATGAAAACCCTCGCTTTTTAGATATTGAGGAGCAATATGAGCAAATCAACACAGAAGTTGATGTGCCTTCCGGTCAGGTTGATTTATTTGCAAATGACTTCAAATTCCCACAGATTTTCAGAGCAAACCTGGCTCTAGATAGAGATTGGGGTAATGGATGGTTTACTACTTTTGAGGGAATTTATTCCAAAACACTAAATAATGTGTTTTATCAAAATGTGAACAGTGACCCTACACTTGATTACAATTGGACAAATGGAGCAGATAATACCGATGACCGACCTGTTTATACTCGAAATAATATAGATGACAGATATTCTGCTATTTACTTAGCTAGTAATACGGATGAAGGGTATACATATAATGTGACTGCTCAGGTTCAAAAGCGATTCCCATTTGGATTAAACATTATGACTGCATATACTTATGGGGATGCATTTGCGATCTTCGAGGGAACAAGCTCGCAGAACTCATCTCAGTGGAGAGGAGCTTTCAATACGGATGGTCGTAACATGGCCCCTCTTGGACGTTCTGACTTTTCAATGGGACACAGAATAATCGCATCCGCTGACTATGGTGTAAACTGGGGCGGATCTGATAAGTATCGCACCTCCGTTAGTATTTTTTACAATGGTCAATCCGGATCTCCATTCTCTTATACTTATGGTCGAGGATCTGCTGATGCTAGAAATATCAATAATGAAACGGGAAGCACCAGCCGAACTCGTTCTTTGATTTACATTCCTGAGAGCATTAATGATATCGTTCTAGTAGAAGCAAATGGTGTTTCTCCAGAGGATCAATGGGAGGCTCTTAATACTTTTATTGAACAAGATGACTACTTAAGCGAGAATAGAGGATCTTATGCAGAGAAAAATGGTAGTAGATCTCCATTTACTCATGTAATCGACTTGAAGTTCACACAAAATTTTGCTGTAGAAGCTGGTGGAAGAGAGCATAGATTTCAATTCACTTTTGATGTGTTTAACGTAGCTAATCTTATCAATAGTGATTGGGGGGTTATTTATGGTAACCCGTTTGATTTTAACCTAATTAATTACGAAGGCCAAGCTGCAGATGGAACGACGCCTCAGTTTAGCTTTTCAGAGCCAAACACTGGCAACGAAGTCTATAGTATTGCCAACGTACTTTCTCGTTGGAGAGGACGTATAGGGGTTCGTTATATGTTTAACTAGCTCATTATTATCTGATACACTATAAAAAAAAGGGAGCCAAAAATTTTGGCTCCCTTTTTTGTTTGGTTTCTACTACTACCTTATTTCTTATTTAAAAAGATCTCAGCCATCATGCATCGGACACTGCCTCCACCTATTTTCTCGATAGTAGGAATGGGAATAGGTAATATAGTTGCATAATCATTGATACGCTTAATCTGTGGTGCAGTTAAGGACTTTTTTGCGGTTTCAGACATGACTAAGTAGTGTTTGTCCTTTTCAATGCTGTATAGTTGAAGCATATTGCCTGCGAATTGATCAATTTGATCCTGAGATATCTCTATTACAGATTTGCCACCTTGATTTAATCTCTTCAATACAAACTTTCGTTGTTTGGGGTCGGTGATCGAATCTAATCCTACTATAGCCATTTGAGAGCCAATAGACATCATAACATTAGTATGGTAAATAACCTGTCCTCTCTGGTCAACTGCGTCGAAAGTAACTTTTTCATAGTTTTTGAGTAAACAAAACTTATCAAGAAGCTGTATGTGAGTACGTTGACTTAGGCTAGCATAAACCACTTTGTCCCTCCGGTCAAAAATCATAGAGCCGGTCCCTTCTAAAAATTGGTTATCGTCTTCATATTGTTCAAAAGAATACCTCTGGTCAATTTGAAACTGTTCTGAGATTAAATTGATCACATCCTCATTTCGCTCATTTCTTCTGCTCTCTGGATACATTGGGTATGTAATTAAGCTCCCATCATTGTGCGTAGAAAACCAATTGTTTGGAAAAATAGAGTCAGGATTTGATTTCTCATCTTCTTCCTCAAAAACGAGCACATGGATTCCCACTCTTCGCAAGAGTCTTACCATATTATCAAACTCTTCAAGCACTTTCTGATGAATAACTACACCTGAGTCATTGGAAGGTTCCTGTTGAAAAGCATTATCACCTGCTGTATCCTCATTGAATCTAAAATGATTCGGCCGTACCATTAAAACAGTATTCGAAACTTGTTGACTCATTTATTAAAATTTTGGTGGACGAAAAACAATACCAATACTACAAATTTTTATTCAAAATTTAAACATGAAGTGATTTTCCTTTGGACATAGGAATTTATACCTACTAAAGCGAGTAAATAGTTCTATTCTTAAGGGCAAATTGGATAAATTTTATGGGATAGTTTGGAATTTTTATGTATCATAGCCCTCGCTAAAGAGCACCATAAACCTAAAATATGATGAAAAGAATATTTCTTACCATTCTCGCAATAAGTGTAATGCCCTTTATGGCTTTAGCTGAAGAAAGTTGGTTGAGTTCTATAGATAAAGCTATCAATGAAAAAGTGGAACCTTTTGCTAATTGGTGGGAAGGATTTGTTCTTTCATCTTTTTCTATTGCTGGCGTAGATGTTCCCTTGGTATTAGTCATTCTTATTGGAGGGGCTTCCTTCTTCACAGTTTATTTTGGATTTGTTAATCTGAGAAAAATCCCTTTTGCAATTCAAGTCGTTAGAGGGAAATATGACTTTGTAGAAAAACAAGGTGCAGAGGATTTCAAACCCGATGATGAAGCCTTTACCAATGAAGGAGATATTCCCGAAACCGTAAGAGATGAAAGTCGAGATGGAGAGGTCAATCATTTTCAAGCACTCACGGCTGCCGTATCTGCCACTGTCGGCTTAGGCAATATTGCCGGTGTTGCTATCGCCATAGGCATAGGTGGTCCAGGTGCAACATTTTGGATGATTATCGCCGGATTACTTGGGATGTCATCTAAATTTGTAGAGTGTACATTAGGAGTAAAATATAGAGATATAGAACCTGATGGCACTGTTCACGGGGGACCCATGTATTATTTATCTAAGGGATTTGTTAAGCGAAACTGGCCTCGGTTAGGAAAAACATTAGCTGTACTATTTGCGATTTTATGCGTAGGCGCCTCTTTTGGTGGCGGTAATATGTTTCAGGCCAATCAAAGTGCAGCCCAATTTGTTAAGGAATTTAATTTAGAAAGTGGCTATGCTGGTGCCTTATTTGGTTTGTTTCTCGCCATAATCGTAGGAATCGTAATTATCGGAGGTATAAAACGCATAGGTAAAGTAACGGAACGTGTAGTTCCTTTTATGGCTGGTATTTATGTATTGGCAGCATTAATCATCATTGGGGCACATTATCAGGATATTCCACGTGCTTTTAATATGATCATTGAGCAAGCATTCTACCCCATCGCAATAGCTGGTGGGTTTATAGGAGTTATAGTAACTGGTTTTCAACGTGCGGCTTTCTCCAATGAAGCTGGTGTGGGTTCAGCATCTATAGCTCACTCTGCAGTGAAAACAAAATATGCTGCATCGGAAGGTGTCGTTGCTCTTCTAGAGCCTTTTATTGATACTGTTCTCATATGTACACTCACCGCTCTAGTTATTATATTTTTCAATATGGATGGGGCTTTTGTTTATGGAGCACTTGAAGGTAATCAGGTGATTTTAACCCAAACGGGTGAACGCCTGGGAGGAGTAAACTTGACTTCAGCAGCCTTTGATGATGTCATCCCCGGCTTTTCAGTAGTATTGACCATTGCAGTAATATTATTTGCATTTTCTTCCATGTTATCTTGGTCATACTACGGTCTTCAAGCATGGAAGTACTTATTTGGTAAAAGCCGAAAAGTTGACCTTGCATACAAAGTCATCTTTTTATTCTTTATCGTAATTGGTTCTGCTGCCTCCTTGGGTGCTGTTATTAAATTTTCAGATGCAATGATATTGGCCATGGTCTTTCCAAATATGATAGGCCTTCTATTTCTCGTAAAAGACGTACGAGAAGAAATGAATAAATATTTGGCCGCTATTGGTAAGCGTTTTGGTGGTTCTCAAAGCTGATTTAAATGGAAAGAAGACACCACGAGTTTGTGGTCCATCTGGGTTCGAATTCTGGGAATAGAGAACGTTATTTGAGATCAGCCATTCAGGAAATGGACGAGCAGGGTCTAAGAGTAACAAAGAGCTCACCAATATATGAAACCGAAGCTTGGGGATACATAGAGCAGGCTCCATTTTTAAACCAGGCGCACATTGGTAACACCCATTTAAGCCCATTTAAACTGCTAGATGTATGCAAGCAAATCGAAATAAATCTAGGACGTCGAAAGACTAAAAAGTGGGGCCCCAGGGAGATTGATATTGACATAATTTTTTATGGATCAACAATAATAGGAACTTCTCAACTTACTATTCCACACCCCTACCTAGAGGAAAGGCGATTTGTTTTGCAACCCATCCATGACATAGCTCCTGGTTATTCCAATCCAGTGAATGGGAAAACTATTGAGAAGATTTTAAGCTCTTGTGAAGATCAATCAACCGTTATATTCTATAAAGAGGATCCGCATGTCGTTAAGTAATAGTTATTCGTATATATGTATTGAGGGAAACATAGGGACAGGCAAAACTACCCTATGCAGAATGCTTCAACAAGACTTTAACTGCAGATTAGTTTTAGAACAATTTACTGATAATCCGTTTCTGCCGCTATTTTATAAAGATCCCAAGAGATATGCATTTCCCGTAGAGCTGTTTTTTATGTCAGAGAGATATAAGCAACTACAGGATTTTCTCATTGACAGGGACTTGTTCAGCAAATTTATTTTATCAGACTATTTTTTTCATAAAACGGCATTGTTTGCCAGAAACAATCTTAATGAAGAAGAGTACCAGTTGTTTCTCCGATTTCATAGCATTTTAGCAAAGCTATTTCCAGAGCCCGATCTTTTAGTTTATCTGCACCGACCTGTAGAACAATTATATAAACAAATTCAAAAGCGAAACAGAAGTATTGAGACCGATTTAAAATCTGAATACCTTGCTGGAATAGAATCGGCCTATTTTTCATTTTTCAATCGTGGGCAAAACTACCCTATCCTTATTCTTAATTTAGAAGATTTAGACTTTGCAAAAAATCGTTCCGACTATGAGCTAATAAAAAAAATAATTGCTCAGGACTATTCCAATGGCATCCACGAAATAAGTCTGAATGACATATAAGACCTCATTCATCCAATAAATTTGACATTCTATCTCCAATTTAATTCCACTTATATAACACAGTTTATTTTCAACAAGATTATATGTACTTTTATACAAAATAATATTATGAAAGATTTTCTGAAATATACCTTAGCATCCTGTTTGGGGATGGTAATTGCGTTAATCTTACTTAGCGTTATAGGATTCATTAGCATTGCTGGCTTTGTTTCCTTTCTATCTTCATCAGATGCTAATGTCGAACTTCCTGAAGAGGGAGTGTTAGAGCTTAAATTGGATAACTTAGTTCCTGAAAAAACAAATAATGTTGCTGTCTCCCCTTTTGATTTTGCTATGAACGAGCAAAATGTGGTCGGATTGCAAGATATGATACGCCTTGTTAATCATGCAAAAAGCGATGACCAAATAAAAGGGATATACATTAACCTTTCGGGTATGACCTTAGCAAATGCTTCTGCATATGATTTGAGAGAGGCCATAGAAGATTTCAAAACTTCAGAAAAATTTGTTTTCGCCAATGCCGACTCCTATTCACAAGGTACGTATTATTTAGCTTCAGTAGCTGATAGTATCTATATACACCCTACTGGATCAATAGATTTTAGAGGCTTTGGTGTTACCGTACCTTTCTTAAAAGGAATGCTAGATAAACTAGGTATAAAAGCAAAAGTGTTTTACGCCGGAGATTTTAAAAGTGCAACAGAACCTTTGCGAAGAACTAGTATCAGTGAAGAAAACCGGGAACAAACACGAGAGTATTTACGAGCATTGTATAATATTTATCTGCAAGATATTGCCGAAAGTAGAAATACCACTCCTGAAAAGCTTGAATCCTTGGCAGATAACTTCTCAATTCAATTTACCGAAGATGCCATCAATAATGGTTTTATAGATCGAGTGGTATATCAGGATGAATTTGTAGATATTATCCGCAATGAAATTCAAGGAGATTCTTCCAAACCGGTCAATTTAATCTCCATGGAGAAATACTATTCTAAACATAAGAAAGATATTGCTAAAATTAGTGGTGATAAAGAGGTTGCCATTGTCTACATGGAAGGAGGAATAGTAGTAGAGGGTGAAGATCCAGGAACAATCAGTAGTGATAAGTATGTGGAAGTTCTTAGTGAGATCAGAGAAAAGAAAAATCTCGGAGCAGTAATACTTCGTATTAATTCTGGAGGAGGAAGCGCATTGGCATCCGATAAAATTGCTCGAGAAATTAAACTTATTCGAGCCCAGGGGACTCCTGTAATAGCGACTATGGGTGATGTAGCAGCATCTGGAGGATATTATGTGGCAGCTCCAGCTGATGTTATCTATGCAGCTAAAAATACAATAACAGGCTCTATTGGTGTGTTTGCTGTAATACCTCAGGCCCAAGAGCTCATGCAGGAAAAAATTGGGCTTTCATTTGATACCGTTACTACTGGTCCACATGCTGCTGCATTTAATATAGCTGAGGAACTAAGTAATGCAGAAAGTAAATATTTCCAATCTATGGTTGATTCTATATACCAACAATTTTTGAGGCACGTAGCAGATTCCAGATCTATGACCGTTGAGCAGGTTCACGAGATTGCCCAGGGACGAGTTTGGCCTGGTAATAAGGCATTAGAGATTAATCTAATTGATGAAATTGGCAATATGCAAAATGCAATAGATAAGGGAGTAGAATTAGCCGGATTGGAGGATTACAAAATTAGAGAGTATCCCAAAACCAAAAATCCTTTGGAAATGCTTTTAGAAAATTTTAGTAATTCTGGTGGCTCCTCTCCTAGCATTAAAAAAGAATTAGAAGCCGTGTTAGCTGAATCTTTTCCTCATTATCAAATCAAAAAGGAATATGATGATTTGAAGGGCGTTCAAATGCGATTGCCATATTATTTAAATTTTAGCAAACAATCTTCGTCAAGAATGTATTAAAATAATATATTCTGCATATGAAGATAGAAGAAGAAATAAAGCAAAAACAGTTTTCAAGTCAGCGATTAAAGGCATTAGTAAATGTCTTGTTCACCGCCTCTTGGTTTTATTCTCTACAGAATACGATCTTCAAAAAATACGATATATCCTGGCAGCAATTCAATATCCTGAGAATATTGAAAGGGCAAAAAGGAAAACCTTGTTCGCTAAAGATGTTATCGGAACGAATGATTGATCGCAATTCAAACACATCCAGATTAGTTGACAAACTTGAAAGAAAAGGATATGTTGCGCGGCATTCAAACGAAATCGACAGACGTAAAGTAGATATTGTTATAACTCCCTCTGGTCTAGACTTGGCCCATTTGGCTACAGTGGAAACTGATGAACTTGTTATAAACGAAATTAACTCGCTAACTGAAGAGGAAGAAATGAAGCTCAATGAATTACTCGATAAATTGAGAGGGTAAAATAATTGTGAATTATTGAACTTTTTAGTTGTATATACATTTAAATAGTATTGTTCATCTAAAACAACCAAACATGATAGCATTTATTTCATTCTTACTCGGATTTCTTGTTTTTAACGCCGACTACACCGAAGCACCTACACTTGAGCCCACCGCAATGGAAGATGGAGTTTATTCTGCTTCTCTTGACAAAAGCTCAATTGAGTGGAAAGCCTATAAGGTTACTGGTCAACATAATGGGATCGTAAACCTATCATCTGGCGAACTTGAAATAAAAGACAACAAGATCGTAGGTGGCAATTTTGTGGCTGACATGACTTCTATAACTGTAGAGGATTTGTCTGGTGAAAGCAAAGGCAAACTAGAAGGTCATCTTAAATCCCCAGATTTTTTTGGTGTCGAAAGTTTCCCAAAAGCTAAATTTGTCATTACGGATGCATTCCCAATAGGCGAAACCGGAGAATATCGAATTAAAGGAGATTTAACAATTAAGGAAAATACTAATCCTGTAGCTTTCCGTGCGAAGATGAGTGAAGAGGGAGACATGATTTCAGCTGTTGCGGATTTTAAAATCGACAGATCTAATTACGATGTTCGTTACGGATCAGGATCATTTTTTGACAATTTGGGTGATAAAACTATTTATGATGAATTTGACTTGAAAGTCAACCTCATGGTAAGTAAATAGTCCTCGTAACTAGTATATTTTAAAAAGTCATTGTGAGTTATCGCAATGGCTTTTTTTTTGGCCGGTCCATGAGGCCTTTTTTCAAGTCGGCCTCCTGGTCGCTATGCTTCGCAGCTCGTTCAGGTTCCCCCTCCATCCTCGAGATCGCTTTCAGCGATCCTCGGGATTGCGGGGCTTCTCTCGGCTCCTGCCCTTCTCCACCAGCCAACCCCACGGATCTTACGACTCTATCGAGTCGCAACTGCTCCGCAGCGCTTCCGGGAAGATACTGCAGTTATTTTTTATATATTTAGGACAATAAACAATGATAGAGTATGCCAGAATTTGAAATCCAAAATCGTTTTTTTACCTATGTTAAATTTCATACGACTTCAGATCCTAATGCCCCAGCCGAAAAATATCCAAGTACAGAAAGACAAAAAGCCCTGGCTCAGCATCTGGTTAAAGAAATGAAAGACTTAGGAGTTACTGATGCCGAAATGGATGAGTATGGAGTAGTATACGCTACAATTCCCTCTAATACAGATAAAAAAGTTCCAACCCTTTGCTTTTGCAGTCACATGGATACTAGCCCAGATAGTTCAGGAAAAAATGTTAAACCTATTTTACATAGCAATTACGATGGTGAAGAAATATCTCTTCCCGATGACCCTACCCAAGTCTTAAGTCCCGAAAATCACCCGGACCTCAATAATAAAATTGGAGAAGATATCATCACAGCCTCCGGCAAGACTTTATTGGGTGCAGATGATAAATCGGGAGTTGCTGTGATTATGGCTCTAGTTCAATACCTTCAAAAAAATAAAGAGGTGCCACATGGTGATATTCGTATCTTATTTACTTGCGATGAAGAAATTGGCCGTGGGGTAGACCGTGTGGATATGGATAAATTGAATGCAGATATTGGATATACCTTAGATGGCTCTGATTTGGGAGTAATTGAAGATGAAACCTTTTCTGCTGACTCGGTGACAGTTAATATTCAGGGAATTGTTGAGCACCCTGGTTATGCTTACAAAAAGTTAGTAAGTGCGTTAAAAGCTGCTTCCGCTTTTGTCAATGCTTTACCTAAAGATTCGCTATCACCCGAAACAACAAAAGGAAAAGAGGGCTTTATTCATCCCGTTAGTATGGAAGGTACTGTAGAAAAGGCGACAATCACCTGTATTATAAGAGACTTTTACACTGAAGGACTAGATGATAAATTTGAACTCCTTCAGCGCATTGCCCATCAAACCCATGAGGAGTTCTCAGGATTGAAGATTGATATTCAACGAGAGGAACAATACCGGAACATGAAGTATATTATTGATGATTATCCGGAGGCAGTTGAATATGCTCTTGAAGCCATGAATCGTGTCGGCATAAAAGCAAGAAAAGAACGCGTAAGAGGTGGCACAGATGGATCCAGGCTATCTTATATGGGATTGCCTTGTCCAAATTTGTTCACTGGCCAACATGCGATACACGGAAAACAAGAATGGATTTCACTCCAGGACATGGAAAAATCCTGTCAAACGCTCTTGGAACTCATCCAAATATTTGAAGAAAAGGCTGATTAAAATCAAGAGTAGAAACACAATTACATCAATCCGAAAACTTTTGCATATTTTAGGAGCTCCGACTGATTTGAAATTTTGACCTTACCCGTCATAACGGCCATCATGGGATTAATTTCTTTCTTAAGTAGTTTGGTAAATGTCTCTGCTTTCGTTTTCACTACACATTTAGGATCGTCGTGGAGGCCATCTTTCACCTGTACTTCTCCATCATCAACTTCTACTGTTAAATCGCCTCCTCCTTCACCTGATAATATGAAATGAAATCGCGTTTGCATTCCTTCAGTGACGGCAGGATCAATTTTATCTTCTAAACCTTTTATGTATTCAATAGCATTCATGAGAATTATTTTATTTTGCGACTAAAGATAAAACAACATGAGCGCAAAGGAAATATTTCGAATTATATTTATGGGAACCCCTCAATTTGCCGTCCCGGCTCTTAAAGCGGTTCACGAGTCAGATTTTGAGGTTGTTGCAGTAATCACTGCCACAGATAAATTTGGAGGACGCGGTGGGAAGAAGTTACTACAGAGCGCAGTAAAAAAATATGCCGTTGAGCAAAACATACCCGTTTTACAGCCTAAAAATCTTAAATCTCAAGAATTCATTGACAAATTAGCCTCTTTTGAAGCTGACTTGCAATTAGTGGTGGCTTTTCGAATGCTACCTGAGGTAGTTTGGAATATGCCACCATTTGGAACCGTCAACCTTCATGCTTCATTATTGCCAAAATATAGGGGGGCGGCACCTATTCATTGGGCTATTATAAATGGAGAGAAGGAAACCGGACTCACTACATTCAAACTTAAGCACGAAATTGATACAGGAGATCTTATTGACCAACTAAAGCTTCCCATTGAATATGATGATACGATGGGCTCATTAGCTATTAAAATGAGTAAAAAAGGAGCTGGACTACTTCTGTCTTCTACAGAAAAACTTTTTGATGATCAATTAGAATTAAAATCACAAAACACGCAGGGCGAAATTACCCAGGCACCAAAAATTTATTTTGATGATGCAAAAGTTAGATTTAATGAACCAACGGAAAAGGTATACAACTTTATTCGCGGAATGCATCCATTTCCAGTGGCATGGACAAAAATTGATGACAAAGTGGTAAAGCTACATCAATGTTCTCCTATTGATACAATCACAGCTAAACAAGCTGGAACTATCCGCATTCATAATGATAAGCTCTTTATTTATACAAAGAACGGAGCCATACGTGTTAAAAAAATGCAAATGGAAGGAAAAAGCAAAATGAAAACCGAAGACTGGTTGAACGGATATAAAATTGAAAAAATGAGTGTAAATTGATACTAAAACAACTCAAATATCTCGGATAGTCTTTCTATTGAATACTTTATAAAGTGAATATCAGGCAATAAAAAACCTTCCTCAGCACTATTTGCGCTACTTAAACTTGTATTCCCTGTGAGATCAGAGGAAAAGAGAAAAATTAGTGAAATGCACCCAAATACTGCTATTGTAGTTAATATTTTCTTGTTGTAATCCGATTTCATGTGCGATAGCTTATATATTCAGTAATAATACGCATTAAATAGGCTTTTTGTTACAGTATGCATCGATTTTCTTTCCCAATTTTCGAAATTATTAATTTCATCAATCACTTTTCCCTTTTCAATAACGTAAAATCGATCGCTAACCTTACTAATCATTTCGAGATCATGGGATATCAATAGTATACTAAAAGACCATTTCTCTCTTAAGACTGACAACCAATTCCAAAGATTTTCCTTCAAATCAATATCCAATCCACTAAAGGATTCGTCAATAATAAGAATCTCAGGTTTGCAAAGCAAAGCACGCGCTATTAATACCCTTTGACGTTGGCCTCCGGACAAGCCTAAAATATTCCGGAATAACCAATCACTCTCAATTTCAAACAAGTTTAATACTTCATCAAAGCTTATGTTCCACATGATACTCCATTTAGAAAAAATAGGTTTTAACTGGGATTGTAGGTTTTTGTTGGGATGAAAATTATTCACTGGATCTTGATGAAGATATTGCACTCGTTCACAATTTCGTATCTCATCACCTGAATTCCAGCTTAAGTGCTGCGCTATTAGTTTTCCTATAGTAGATTTTCCAGATCCGGATTTACCCGTAAGTCCAAGAACCTCGTGCTTCCTAATTGATAGGTTGACAGCAAGAGATAAATTAAAATTGTCTTTATCAAATTCAAATTCGCCACTCATAATTTGGTACAAATCGGGAAGCTTGTTCCGTTCTGATCGTATTCCAGGGTGGCTTTTCCTTTTTGACTTTTCAAAGCCCTTTATTTCTCTATCCAAAGGAGAAATATGGTGATTTTTTATCTGAAAAATATGATCTGAAAATTTAGACAATAGATTCTCATCATGACTAGCAATCATGCAGGAAATGTCCTGTTTTTGTACCCACTCTCTTATTGCTAATAAAATATCACTTGCAGTCAAATGATCAATACCTGCAGTAGGTTCATCTAATAATAAGATATCGGGCGTTTGAAATAAGCTCATTGCTAATACGAGCCTTTGCAACTCCCCTCCTGAACAGCTAAAAGGATACCGCTTAAGTAGATCATCCTCAATTTCTAATGAACAAAACTTCAAAATAGAACTATAGCTAAAATTATTGGCAGAATTGGCCTGATAGACATCCATTAGCGATTTTCCAACTCTTCGAGTAGGATTTAATGTGTACCCTGGCTGTTGCGTCATCAAGCTGACTCTAGGTTCGGTTTGATTCTCCCAAGATAAATAAGAAATACATTGAGAAGACTCAAGTCCCGCAAGCGCCTCCAGTAAGGTAGACTTCCCAACTCCACTGGGTCCTAAAAGTCCATAAACTTTCCCATTTTCAAAGAAAAATTTATCCATTTCTAAAATCGGTCTTACACGAGATTTATAAGACAAGCTTTGAATGTTTAACTGGTGCAAAGCAGATTTCAATTTTTCATATTAAGTTCTAATCACAGCAAATGTCGATGAATTTGATGAGATAATCTAAAAGAGGTTCAAAAAACAGACTGATAACCATCTATTTTATATATTACAAATCTAAAGAGATCAATATGTTCCGATTTTTAAAAATTTTAATTATCTCCCTATTATCGCTTGTACTTGTTACAATCGCCGTTATGTACTGGCAAAAAGATAACATTATTGAGGCTGCAATAGGTTATCTGGAGGATTCATATGATATACAATTAAATTACGACCATACTGAATTGAATTTTTTTAGAAATTGGCCAAATATTGGATTTGAGATACAAGATGTCTCAATTCATACAGATTCTTCGCCAGACTCATTGGCTTTTATGGCTGCTGAAAAAGTAGGGCTCTCATTGTCCTTTTGGCAAGTCTGGAACACCCCATACCAATTAGATGAAGTGTATTTGAACCAACCAACAATACATTTAATTTGCGACTCAAATGGCATATGTAATTTTGATGTTTTTGTTTCACAAAACGATTCGACACTTGAAAATTCAAATCCCACTGCGCCCTTTGAGTTTACTTTGGAATCACTGAATTGGAATAATGCTCAGGTTAGCTATATCGACGAAAAACAAAAATCAAAGTTCCTTATTTCGGATTGGACCGCTCAGTGGTTTATATCACTTTTAGACGAGAGTTTAACAATCGATATGGATATAATCCAATCCAACGTATCAGCTTACCAAAAAGGCTCCTTAGTTTTGCCTGAGGTCACAACAACTGCAAAGGGATCCTTCTACTATGATCTGTCCAGGGAGTCCCTTACATTTGAAAATCATATGTACACATTGAATGGCCTTCAATTAAATGGTAATGGGGTCATCCTAAATTTAAATCAGATACCTGACATAGATTGGAATATTGAGATGCCATCAAATACAATCGAATCTGTTCTATCGCTTTTCCCGCCAGCTTATGATACCTATAAAAATGAGATAAACACGAACGGAACCGCTAGCTTCCAAGCTAAAATAAGTGGACCTATGGATATAGAGGCTAATAATTATCCATCATTATCATCAGCTTTCCAAATCAAAAATGGATACGTAAAGTATAATGCTGCTTCCCATGCCATAGAAGACCTGGAAATAGGTCTAAAAATGAGCAAAGAGCAAGGTGATTTAACAGGTTTAGAAGTTTTAATTGAAAAGCTTGAGGGAAAGTTTGGTTCAAATGGAAGTATAGATCATCGCATGCATGTATTTCCATTTTCTCGTACCCTAACAAATAGCGGTTCAACCCAATTAGGGTTTTCCATGTCAGACCTATATACTACTCTTCCTTTTTTAAAAGAGAGCAAAGCTGAGGGCCTTTTTAATTTGCAGGGGGATTACACTTTTAAGATGGAAGATGTCCTGAATGAAAATTGGAACAACGTCCAAATTAATGGTAATTTATCAGGAAATAATATCCGTTACTTCTTAGAAGCTGATCGGGATGTAACGCTTAAAGAAGTAAAGGCAGTTTTAGAAAATAAGGAAATACAGGTCAATATGGAAGACCTACAATATGAACAGAACTTAATACCTTTTATAGATTTTAAAGGAGCTGTTTTGGCCTATATTCTATCCTCAGCTAATACATTAACTGGAGATTTGAGTATCAAAGGTAAAATGATAGATATAAATACCTTTATTGAAAGTACAACAACCGATGAAGCAAATCCAAATACAAACTCTATTATTGAATTACCACCAATGGATATAGCGGTTGAATTTGAAAGCGATGAATTGCGATATTACGAATACGATTTTTCAGGAATTAAAACAACAGGGATTTTTTTTGGAGACCGATTCAAATTGTCAAATGCACAAGCTTACTATTCGTCGACGTACTTGCAATGTGAGGGTGATGTTTTCAATATTTTAAATTACCTGAATGCTAAAGGTGATTTGCAGTCTAACTTTGAATGTTCAGCAGATGAGTTCGACTTATATGCCTATATGAGTGCTGAATCCCTCCAGGAGAATAATCAGGATCAAACATCAGCAATTTTTCGCTTTCCCGAACTAATCACTATGGACTTAGACTATAGGGTGGGTAAGATCCTTTACGATAATATTGTTTTTGAAAATGTGAACGGACAATTAGGGCTTAAAAATCAAGAGTTATTAGTAAAGCCGACACGGATGTCCTCACTGGGCGGTGACATAAGTCTTCAGGGAATGGTAAGCCATAAGGGAGCTGAAGAACTGCATTACAATTTTGACCTTGCAAGCAATAACTCCAAATTTAAAAGCGCATTTGAGTCTGTTGAAATGATTCAATCCGTGGCTCCGGTTTTTAAATATATGTTTGGCGAGTTCAACACTCAAGTAACTATAGATGGAGATTTAGATCAAGATTTAGCTCCTGTATTATCAAGCATTTCAGCACAAGGCTTAATTGAAACCTTAAACGCTCAAATTAGAGAATATAAATTACTAAATAAACTTAGTACTTTATTCGATGAAGAGGTATTAAGCAGAGTTACCTTCCCCAAGACAAAAAACTGGTTTAGTATTGAGAACGGTATGGTATTTTTAGATCCGACGCCTGTAATACTCGGTAAGGAAGACTTCATAATTGAGGGAAGCCATCAAATACAAGGCGAAATAGATTATAAACTATCAGGCCCGGTTTCAATAAGCCAACTAAAAAATTCTTCCATCGGAAACAAATTGTGGAAGTCGGTGAATGAGAATTTACAGCAATTTGGCCTCAATCAATTGCCTCCTGATGCGAAACTAAATATTGATATTCGATTAACAGGTGAATTGAGTGATCTTTCCATAAGCGTCCTTCCACTTGATAATTTACAGGAACAATTGAAAACAATTGCCGAAAACAAAAAAGAGAAGGCAAAAGAAGAAATAAAAGACCAGATTAAGGAGGAAACTGAGAAGCTGGATAGTTTGAGAGTCAAGCAGACGGAACAAGCCAAAAAAGATGCCAAACGAGAGCTTAAGTCACTTTTGGATTCTGGGAAGACAACCAGTCGAATAGATTCCCTGCGCGAAGAGGCAAAAAAGAAGACAGAAAAGGTAAAGAAAAAGTTTAAAAAGTGGAATCCATTCGGAAACGAATAATAGTATTATGAATGTATTAGAAGTTAACAATATTAGTAAGACCTATGGAAAGCATAAAGCGCTTGACGGCCTCAATTTAACACTCCAAAAAGGCAACGTCTATGGGCTCTTAGGCCCTAACGGTTCAGGAAAAACTACCACTTTAGGTATTATTCTTGATGTTCTCAAGTCTGACTCTGGAACATATACATGGTTTGAAGGACAGCACGATCCCTATCCTAGACTGAAGATTGGAGCTATATTAGAGACACCCAATTTTTACCCTTATTTGAATGCTTTAGATAACTTACGCATCGTACAGCATATAAAACAATCTCCGGAAGATGATCTATATAGTCTTTTAAAATGGGTTAATTTATACGACCGACGCAAATCAAATTTTAAATCTTATTCTCTGGGAATGAAACAGCGTTTAGCCATCGCTGCTGCATTGATTGGAGAGCCAGAAGTACTTATTTTTGATGAGCCAACCAATGGACTTGACCCACAAGGAATTGCTGAAATACGCGAAATTATTCTAAAAATTGCTGATGAGGGAAAAACAATTTTCATGGCAAGTCACATTTTGGATGAAGTGGAGAAAATATGCTCACATGTTTCTATTCTCAAAAATGGCAATTTAATCGCAGAAGGTCCTGTTGGTACTATTTTAGGTGATAGCTCTATCTTGGAAATTAGCACCTCGATTGATAAGCAGTCTGAATTACAGACCTGGATTCAAAATCGCGGAGATTTGGAATTAATGAAAAGAGATGGATCGATTTTTTTAGTTTCCATCGAGCCGGATTGTAATCCTGCCAATTTAAATAAGGATGCATTTGATGCCGGATTGGTTCTTAGCCACATAAAACTTCGAAAGCGAAGTCTTGAAGAGGAATTCTTATCTATCACAAAATAGTAACTAACTATGTCCATTTTGCAACTTATATATTTAGAATGGCTAAAGTATCGAAAGAATACGACCTTTAAGGTAACAGTGCTTTTATACTTTTTGCTTTTGCCTACTTTACCCGCTGTATTGCTTTCCTTTGATTCCCTACCTCCTCCCCTTCCGTCGCCTGCCTCTTTTTTCGATTTCCCCGATATATGGGGCTTAGTTGCTTACACCGGGAATTGGCTGGCCTACTTTCTTTTTGGATTTCTCGGAGTCTATATTATCTCCGTAGATACAACCAACAAAACATTTAGACAAAGCATTATTAACGGGCTTAGCAGAAAGCAAGTCATCTTAGCCAAGATGTTTTTTATGCTGATATTTGCAATAATAGCTACTGTATTCTACATCCTCACCGTTTTCATTCTAGGCAACTTTGGTTCAGAACCCTTTGAAGGTCGGCCTCTATTTGGGGAAGAATTTATAATAGCCAGATATTTTTTGATGAGTCTATCGTATTTGATATTTGGTTTTTTAATTGGGCTACTTATCCGATCCATCGGTGTAGCCACTATGCTTTATTTCTTATACATTTTCTTTATAGAAGTTATCATCCGGTATCTCGTACATCTAAATATTTTCAAGGATGACAGAAGTATGATTTTTTACCCTATGAATGCTTTGGAGGATCTTACTCCGTTTCCCTATGGTGGAGAGGCAGCAAACTCAGGTATGAATCTTAGTTTTGATTTATTTTTAACTCCTACTGAAGCTTTCGTGACTACAAGTATTTACACTACTATATTCATAGCTTCCAGTGTATTTCTTATTTTAAAAAGAGATCTCTGAATATTCTCTAGACCAGAGACAGATAATTTTAGTTACGTATAGGTTTAGAGGAAAAAAGAGAAAATATAATTATAAAATAGTATTTGAGACTTCTTTACTGCGCCTTCCCCAACTATAATAAATTCGAATGCTGGGTAGCAACCGTGCTCTAAATTCGTTGGGTTGAATAAAATCCCAGAATGAATCTCCTCTAAAAATCCGTTCCCCTGCTGGAACATTTAATCCGCGACGCTCGTAAATAATTAGACCCAATAATAGTTCAAGTTGACTATACCATCTATCCCCATGTATGAATTGCCCTCCCATCATATACCAAACACCTCCTAATCTACTTCTCATATCAATATTATCACGGCTTACTATATTTACCAGAGTTGAATTAAAACGTTCGGTTCTTACGTCATTACCATTATGTAAAGCATATCGCCCTCCAATAGTAATTCCCCACATTCGATATTCTTCCTCGAATCTGACGTATGTAAACTCAGCGCGAAACCCTCTACGCATTTCATCTTTTAAAACTAAGGGTGAAAATAAATAGCCCAGCTCAAATTTAATGGCTGTTTTAGAGGGTGTTCGATATAAATATTGGAATTGAGCAGCAGGAACGACGGGGTTAAGCAAAGCCGGTAATTGAATGCCAAGATGATGTCGGCTATATGATGCCCTCTCTATATTGAATTGTGCTACTTGGGCTAGAACACCAATACCACAACAACTAAATAGTAAAAAGAAAACTATTGAAATTGTTCTCATAAGCATCAAATATAAATACGGTAGATACGCTGTGAAAATATATAAATCTATTTAAAGAAAAGCGCTAATGCGATTTTGTGAACGCAAAATTAGAAATAAAGTACATGAGCGTCAAACATTTACCCTACTCTGCAGTTACAATAGTATAATTAATCACAAAATTAATCTAGAGATATGAAAACATACAAAAAGCTCGGATTCTCAAATGAAGAAACACAAGAACTTGTGGATCACCTCAATAAATTATTGGCAAACTATCAAGTTCACTATCAAAAATTACGAAATTTTCATTGGAATATTGAAGGCCCAGATTTTTTTGAACTTCACGAGCAGTTCGAAATAGAATATGATGCGGTAAAAGCACAAATTGATGAAATTGCTGAAAGAATAAGAGTATTCGGTGCCAACCCCATAAGTACTTTACAAGGATACTTGGATGTTGCAGAAATTGAAGAAGTCACGGACGAGGTCAGTTCAAAAGACATGGTCAGTGAAATTTTAGATGATTATGAAATCTTATTATCCTTCTTAGTAGATGTTATAACCGTAGCAGAAAAGCTAGATGATAGTGCTACAGAGGATATGATGATAGAATATGCAAAAAGAACGGAACAGCGTCACTGGATGTTTACAGCATTCAGTAAAAGCTGATTTCGAAATAGATGAATAAAATTATCTTTTCAGCAGTGAGATAATTTTATTGTTTAGGTATAATGGGTAAGCTAACCCATTATACCTTTTTTTATTTACATGCGATTCGTATTTTCACCTAAAATCAGTCGCATGAATAAAATAATGGTTGTAAATAGAGGAGAGATTGCAGTTCGCGTCCTCACAAGTATTAAAAATATGGGGATTAGGTCTGTGGCTGTTTTCAGTGAGGCGGACAGAAAGGCTCCTTTTGTGAAAATAGCAGATGAATCAGTTTGTATAGGGCCTGCCCTTTCTTCAGAATCTTATTTGAATATTGATAATATTATTCATCATGCAAAACGATTAAATTGTGATGGTATTCATCCCGGTTATGGCTTTTTAAGCGAGAATGCAGAATTTGCTAAAGCAGTAGAAAAAGCAGGCATTACTTTTATTGGACCTAAACCCCATGCAATTGAGGTGATGGGTAACAAATTGGCTGCCAAAGCAGCAGTAAGTAATGATGAGATACCAATGGTTCCAGGAACCGAAGAAGCTATAGAAGATATAAATCGGGCTACAGAAATTGCAGAAGACATTGGATTTCCAATTCTTATTAAAGCTGCAGCAGGAGGTGGAGGAAAAGGAATGCGTATCGTACGGGAATCAAAAAACCTAAAAGCCCAAATGGAAAGAGCAATAAGTGAAGCTCAAAATGCTTTCGGGAATGGCGCCGTCTTTATAGAAAAATTTATCGATTCGCCGCGTCATATTGAAATACAAATTTTAGCTGATACTTATGGCAAAATTATCCATTTGAACGAGCGAGAGTGCTCTATACAACGACGACATCAAAAAGTAATAGAAGAAGCACCATCGTTAAAAATTGATGAAGCAACTCGCAAAGAAATGGGAGAAACAGCTATTAGAGTTGCTAAAGCATGCAATTATGTTGGAGCTGGAACAGTAGAATTTCTTACTGATAAAGAAAACAACTTTTACTTTCTAGAAATGAATACAAGACTTCAGGTGGAACATCCTGTTACTGAGCTGATCACTGGAGTTGATCTAGTCGAGGAACAGATACGAATTGCCCGAGGAGAACATCTGCGCTGGAACCAAAATGATATCTCAATACAGGGACACTCCATTGAGCTCCGCGTATATGCCGAAAACCCTTATGATAATTTTTTACCCAGTATTGGCACTTTACTTAAATACAAGCCTCCTCAGATTGAGGGAGTTCGTGTTGATGATGGTATGCAGGAAGGTTTAGAAATTCCAATCTACTACGATCCAATGATATCTAAATTAATCGTTCACGAGCAAACAAGAGAAAAAGCAATTTCGAAAATGAAAACTGCAATTCAAAACTACCAGATTGAAGGCGTAGAAACGACTTTATCTTTTGGATTGTTTGTAATGAAACATCAAGAATTTATATCTGGGGAATACGATACTCAGTTTGTAGACCAATACTTTACACCAGAGGCTATGAAAGGTTTTACAGAAAAAGAGGAAAGAGTAGCTGCATTGATGGCACTACACCTGAGTCGCAAAAATTATAAGACTATTTCTGAATCCGACTAAAAGAAAGCAAGTCTGCTCAATTCGTAATTTGAGCTAATAATTTTTCAATGTGTTTACCCTGCGTTTTTATCATACGCTGAAGATGTGCTACACTATTTTCTTCAGTTGTTGCATGTTCAGGACTTTCGTAATGGTTAAATGTGCTTATAACCATTTTAACATTCCACAATTCACGAACCTCATTAAAATCCAACTGAATAGGGTCATATGACGGATTATCAGAAAATAACTTTAACTTTCTACGGTATGAATTATCCAGACGTTTAACAAAAATATCGCTCTGTGTAACCACAACATATACTTCCCCATTTTTTATAGAGGTTTTCCACATACTTGGCTCTACAAAGTTGCATATCAAGCGATCTCCTTCCTTGATGGAAGGATCCATACTATCTCCTACAACATCAAATGACCTATGCGTCCCAGATTTAAAGCGTATATCTGGCAAACTATAGGATGGAAGTTCTTCAATAAATTCAGGGTCCTTGCTGTGCGTGGCATATCCCGCCTGCGCAGGTTTGTTGACATGAACTATACGCTCATTTCCATCTGTATCGGTAACAATATTTAATACCTTTAATTGTGATAGACGATTTTCCGGTTTCAAAATTTTTGGCCCATCACCACGAAATATAAATTCCGAATTAAGATCATAAAACTCTATAGCCTTCTCTAATAGTTTGATGGTAACATCGCGTTTACCCGTTTTCATATCACTCAAGTTCTGAGGGAGAAAGTCGAGATCACGGGCAATTTGACGAAAAGATCGAACGACATTTCTGTCTTTTAAATCCTGCAGACAGGATATAAATCGATCTGTTATTGCGCTTCCCATGGTTCAAATATAAATATATTTAATATATAAATCAAAGAATAAGTACTATTTTTTTATTTCCTCAGCTCTTCGAATGATTTGAACAAAGGAATCTGCTTGCAAGGATGCTCCTCCAATTAGTCCACCATCTATGTCGTTTTGTGAAAGTAAATCAAAGGCATTCCCGGGCTTCATACTTCCACCGTACAAAATTGGAATATCTAATCCTTTTGAGGGGAATCGTAACTCCAATTGTTTTCGAATAAAACTATGCATGCTCTGTGCTTGCTCGGGGCTTGCTGTTAAGCCCGTACCTATTGCCCAAACAGGTTCATATGCTATAGTGATTTTCGAAGTATCAGATAAATTCAATTCATGAGGCAGACTGTCTAAAAGCTGATTTTTTACATACAACTCATGATTTCCGTTGTTTCTAACCGTCTCTGGTTCTCCAACGCAGATGACTACATTCAGCCCCTCCCCTAATGCAGAGATACATTTATTTTGTACAATTTCGCTCGTTTCTCCAAACAGTTTTCTTCTTTCAGAATGACCTAAAATCGTCCATTCAATACCGCAAGATTTTACCATTTTGGCACTTATTTCCCCAGTGAAGGCTCCAGATGACGCCTCATGGATATTTTGTGCCCCTATATTTACATTAATTTTCCCAGCTACTATTTCCCTCAAACTATCGAGATATAAAGCCGGCACAGCCATTTTTACATCTATATCCTTATCAATTTCTTCGGAGATAATTGCTTTTACTAGTTTAATGGCTTCATCTCTATTTAGGTTCATTTTCCAGTTTCCTGCTATTATCATTTTCGGTATTTTATTGTGCTCGCAATACCATAAAAGTAGTGATTTTAAATTCATTAACTTATCCGACTCATTGATATATTAGGTTATAAAAAAATAACTTTATTGAAATCAGCGAGATGTTAGTGCAACAAAATTTAGCCTAGCTTTGTAATTGCTTCTTAAAACACCGATAATTTAACGCACTCAATATGAAAACACGAAAGATAAAATTTACAAATTCAGATGGGTTTGAGTTGTCAGCAGAATTGGATTTACCAACAGGCGCCCAACCTCACCACTTTGCCTTATTTGCTCATTGTTTTACTTGCAGTAAAAACTTAATCGCAGTTAAAGAGCTAAGTAAAGGTCTAACAGATAAAGGATATGGAGTTTTCAAATTTGATTTTACAGGTTTAGGACAAAGTGAGGGAGATTTTTCCAACACAAATTTTTCAGGTAATGTTGAAGATTTAATTTCGGCTTCAAAATATTTAAAGGAGAACTTTAAACCCCCTTCCCTACTCATAGGTCATTCGTTAGGAGGGGCCGCTGTTTTACAAGCTGCTCATTTTATTGCTGGAGTTAAAGGTGTAATCACAATTGGAGCACCCTATGATCCCGAGCACGTCCAGAACCTTTTTGACGATTGGAAAAATGAAATTATGGATAAAGGAGAAGCTACCGTCACTCTGGCTGGACGTAAGTTTACCATCAAAAAACAATTTATTGAAGACTTACAATCTGAATATGTCAATCCGAGATTAGAAAAATTAAACATACCCTTGCTGATCATGCACTCTCCACAAGACCGCACAGTAGATATTGAAAATGCTTCTCAAATATACCAACACGCGCGCCATCCCAAATCCTTTATCTCTTTAGATGGAAGTGATCATTTAATGTCAAATCGAGAAGATGCGAACTATTCTGGTCGGGTCATTGCAGAGTGGGCTGTTAGATATGTCGGCGGAGAGGATCAAGAAAAAGACAGCCAGGAAACCAAAAAAGATATTGTAGCAGAACTACATCAAGAGGATGGATTTACTACGGATGTCCAAACGGGAACGCATCGGTGGGTAGCTGATGAGCCAGAAGATGTTGGTGGAGATAATAAAGGCCCCGCGCCAGGGCAATTATTAATGGGAGCCTTGGCCACTTGTTCTGCCATGACGGTAATGATGTACGTTAAACGAAAGGAATGGCCCTTGGAATGCATCCGTGTATATGTTCACAAAGAAAAAAATGAAAATGCTATACCCAAAGCTACTTTCGTGAAAGAGGTAGAATTAATTGGTCCTGAACTATCTGAAAAGCAGCGAAAGCGGTGTTTGGAAATTGCAGGCCGTTGTCCAATACATAGAACACTAGCCACCTCATCAGACATTAAGTCAAATTTGATAGATAAATAACATATTACTCTACCAATTTATTTAAATCTAAAGGCTGGTTTGAGGCCTGCTGCTTTAAATCTGCAGCCAGGTCTGCCCCTAAAAAAAGATCTATAAGGTGGTGTGCCAGGTAAATCAATGGAGTTAATGCTATAGCCATGGTGAATTTATAAAAGTAATTAACCACTGCTATTGCAAGAACCAGGGCTAGATCCCACCCAGCACCTAAATAAAAAGCTATTATTAATACAACAAAACTGTCAATAAACTGAGATACAAGGGTAGACCCAGTAGCTCGTAACCAAACTTTCTTTTCCCCTGTAAAGCTCCGGATATTTTGAAACACCCAAACATCTACAAATTGACCTATAAGAAACGCCACCAAAGAGCCTACGATAATCCATAAGCCTTGCCCAAAAATTAACCTGAATGCTGTATTGTAATTACCAACCTCCCCTGCAAGATCAGTCCGTGAGGCCGAGTTAGAAGCTCGTTCTAAATGTGAATTAGGCCAAAAGTCAGCTGGAGGAATCTCAATGGCCATATAAGCCATAATGAATGCGTAAGAGATCATCCCAACTGCTAAAAAAGACAAGATTCGAACACCTCTGCGACCAAAATATTCATTTATCACATCTGTCATAATAAAGACTATTGGCCAGAGTAATACGCCAGCAGTTAAATTGAAGGAGATATTCTCTTGCCCAAAGATCGATATATTCAGGGGTGAAAAACCAAATAAGCGCTCTAAGGAGAAGATTTTTACGCCGATAAACTCAGCGAGTAAGGCGTTCGTTAAAAAGAAGCCTCCAAGTAAAATGAATAAAAGATTCTCTTTTGAAAAAACCCTTTTTGATGTGCTCATTCGTTATGAATAATATTAGTTGTTCAAGTAAACTTCAAAGCGCTTAACTAGTTTACCATTTCTTAATCGATTTGGCAAAATCTAATGAAAAATACACATAGAAATAACAAATCCTCACTCCTAGTTCTAATCAAAAAAGTATTATTTTAATCAAAGGGAAAAATCAGGATCGACCATTAAAGCCTGACCTCTAAATTTTGTATCAAATGTATCCTGGAAGTAGACCAATTGACCATTTACGAATGTTTCTGAAACTTTCGATTTAAAGGAGGTGCCTTCTAAGGGTGACCACCCACATTTATAGAACAAATTATCTTTGGAAACAGTCCATTCATTATTTAAATCCAAAATGGCTATATCCGCTTGATACCCTTCTCGTAAAAAGCCCCGATCAGCAATTTTATACATGATAGCAGGATTATGACACATTTTCTCAACAATTTTTGGAAGAGAAATTTTATCCTGATGGTGAAACTCCAACATACATACCAATGAATGCTGAATCATGGGTGCACCAGACATAGATTGAAAATAGGGTTGATCTTTTTCTTCTATAGTATGTGGAGCATGATCTGTGGTTATAAAATCAATGCGGTCATCCAATAAAGCCTTGAACAGTCCGTCTTTATCTTTTTGAGTCTTAATCGCTGGATTCCATTTAATACGAGTTCCTAAGCGGTCATAGTCTCTATCTGAAAACCAAAGGTGATGCACAGATACCTCAGTTGTAATACGCTTTTCAATTAAAGGAATGTCATTTCTGAAAAGTTCGGTCTCAGCAGCTGTAGTTAAATGTAAAATGTGCAATTTAGCATTATGCTTTTTTGCAATTTTAATGGCACGTTCTGAAGCTTCAAAGCATGCCTGTTCACTACGAATTAGCGGGTGGAACTTTACAGGAACATCCTCTCCATAAATCGAACGATATTTTTCTTCATTTTTCTCTACTATTTCTTCCTTTTCGGAATGTATAGCTACAATAGCAGAGGTATTTGCTAGCAGTTTTTCAAGCATAGCAGGATTATCTGCTAAAATATTACCCTTTTTAGTGAAGTACAAACCATCGTCGGTTACAGCTAATAAAGATTCCGTGTCGAGTTGGATAACTTCATCTATATTTTCACTATTGACACCCAATAAAAACCCAAAATTGGCTAAAGATTTAGTAGATGCCAGCTTATATTTCTCTTCTAAAAGTTCTAAAGTTAGCGTGTTTGGCTTTGTGTTTGGCATTTCAATAAACGAGGTCACCCCTCCAGCTACTGCTGCTTTACTCTCTGTATAAAGATCTGCCTTATGGGTTAGCCCTGGATCGCGAAAATGAACCTGACCGTCGATAACACCTGGTATTACGTACTTCCCAGTGGCATCAATAATCTCTTCTTGACCCGTTCCTGCAACTTCTCCAATTTCTTCTATTACACCATTTCGAATCAGAATGTCGCCTTTTAGGATATCTCCTTCATTTACTAATAATCCATTTGCTATAATATATGATTTCTCCATGAGTATTATTCTAAGTGTTTTGAACCAGAAAAAAGAAGAGCCCTCTGGCCACAGTAATACAGCCAAATTAAGCTTGAAACCTCAATATATTTGTTTTTCTGTATACGTCCTATCTCTCACATTGTTTTCCTAAAAAATTTGAAGCCAATAAGACCCTACAGTGAATTTAATCTTTGACAATACTCATTAAATTCGTTCAATTTTCACGATGTTGATTGTGACCTATAGAATATAAATAAAACAGATTATTTTTAAGTATTTTTTCTTGATTGTATTGAAAAGCTAACTGCTTTGAAATGTCGTCTCGCCTTTTAAATAAGAAATTATATAGAACTAGATTTCTTTCTACGTCCCAGACTGAGCTGTATATACTAGAATAATATTGATTAGCTTGTCATTTTTCTGCATATTCGTCATATATTAAATGGCAAATATTAAAAGATGGGTAATAAAAAATCTAAAGATCAAGCGGAAAAAAAAGTGGTTTTTACCACTCACCCCGAAACCATGGAGGATTTATTTAAGGGAATACAAACGGATAAATCACAGCGAACACCACCGAATCAACAATCTATCCGGGTTGGAATAGAAAAGAAAGGCAGAGCGGGAAAAACTGTTACTCTAATTGATGGTTTAGATCTATCTGAAGATGAAGCTGAAGATCTAATGAAAGATTTAAAAAAGAAATGTGGAGTTGGTGGTACACGCGATGGAATGGAAATACTCCTTCAGGGTGATGTGCGCAATGCCGTTGTAAAAGCCCTTAAAAAGCGAGGCTTTTCCGATACAAAAAAATCTGGCGGATAATCATCTTTTTATAGCGCGAAGCATTCTCGGTTTTCTCTGTAAATCCTTTCGAATTATACAGTCTCGCCATTCAGATTTAGAAAAAATTTCGAAAATCTCCTGAGCGAAATACTCACTTAGTTCTAAGTATATCATCCCGGACGGTTGCAGACAATGCTCTGCATATTCACATAACGCACGATAAAAAAGCAAAGGATCATCCTCCGGAGTGAATAATGCCATATCAGGCTCTTGCTGAATAGTATCAGATGCTTCTGATGGCCGAACATAAGGCGGATTGGAAATTATGCATTGCCAGCGCTTCCCTAATAATTCGTCTGATGGAGAAAGGATATTATCCTTTTCTATTTTAATGGATAAATCAAACCGCTCTATGTTCTTTCGAGTTATCTCCAATGCTGCCTCAGATGCATCCATGGCTGAAACCTTAAGATCAGGTCGCTCTTTAGCCAATGTCAGTGCTATACAACCCGATCCACAGCCCATATCAAGCACTTCTGACCCTTTGGTCAATTCTTTAATTGCCCACTCAACTAATTCCTCCGTTTCAGGACGAGGTACTAACACTCCAGGGGCGATTTCAAAAACGCGTCCATAAAAGTGAGCCTTACCACTAACATAAGCCAGGGGGTGGCTCTCTGATAACTTTATGAGGTCATTCCGTATAATTGATTCGTCTCGAGTATCAGATACGGCTTTTTGAGGGCGCCAGCGATCATCATAGTAATACTCTAACAGTTTTTCCCATTCAGCTTTTCGGTATTGCCTGGGGATCTCAATTTGAGAAAAAATCGTTTTGAATTCTGATGGAATCACGTCAATAATTAATAAATGAGGAAGCTACCCACTAGAAAACAAATTATGACTAGAAATGAATAGCCAATATAGGATTTGAGTGGGAGGTAATCGCTAATGGGTATGCCTTGCTTATAATAGAGCCATGCTGAAAATACTACCTTCTCAAACAGGTAAGCTACCACTGTAGCCAGCGCTATACCCATCCAGCCCCAAAGCTGAACCCACCACAAGCTTAATACGACATTAAGCAGTACTTCCATAAAAGCAACAATATTCATCAATTGATAAGATTCAAGTCGCATCATTATTGTATGGCTTAGATTCATTCGAGAAAAAATTATAAGTAAATATACATTGAAAATTAGGGCACTCTCAGAAAACACCTCAGTAAAAAAAATGGGGAATAATATTGGACTCAACAAACATAGACCAGCTGAAAAAAAGGCTAAAATGGGGAAAAGACGTTTAATTTGAGATCGGATTTTATGCATTGCCTGATCCAACTCATCGCTATCAGACAAAATGATCAAATGAACACTCCCTAGTAATATCATAAAAAGGGGCAGCTCCCGGGCACCATATCTAAAAATTGCTATTTCGCTCTCCGTTTGACTCATAAAACCAACTAACCAAGTATCAAAAGCCACCGGTATTCCACCTAATACGGAGTACAAGGTCAAATGTCCTGAAGAAGACCACCACTGGATATCTGGAATTCTAGGACTAGGCCATCCTAAATCCCAACCCACGTAAATAAAGCGCAATACGCTAAAAGCAATATGTGACCACAACATTTCGCGCAAGCCATAACCAAGAATGAAAGGAACCAGGGTTATTATGATATGCAAGGAATAACTAATCCCACCCCAAATCAGCAGCCGGCGCATTTGTTGACGGGCGAGCAAAAAATATTCATAAACCAAAGGGGGAACACTAAATGCAAATAGAAAAACATAAAGTTGCCAATATGGCAAATCGGAAATGCCGAAGAGTAACCAAGAGCTGCGACTACCCAAAAACCATAAAGCAAGAGTTAAGCATACCGTGATCAATAAGATTAAAAACCAAATCTGATCTAAAAATTTTGTCCGATGAACTTTCGTGAGTCGACGAGCACGGATAAGTACCGACTGAAATACACCATTAACCCAAAAGAACGTAAGCACGTATAATAAATGAAACATTAACTCATAACCACCAATTTCAGAAGTAGATACACCTAATTGGGTCAGTAGAATGGCTGTCAATAGTAAAAAACCATACCGGATAAATCGGTACCACTGCAAGCCAGAAATAGAAGATATCCGAGTAGGAATCAAGGAAGGTTGAGGTTTATTAGACGAACTAAGAATCCAAAATTACTTCTTTTTCTTTAAATATAACGTTCATCTGCTCCAGTTCGTCTAGTACAGGACGGTATATTGAAGGCATCACGGGAATGTGTACCCCTTTTAATTCTACCTTTCCTGTAAGCAAAAGCTTGATATAAATCCCAACAGGTAATCCTACCAAACGACTCATCGCAGTTTGCTGAGCATTATCCCCCTTGGCCTCCATAGTTGATATTCGCTTTTTGACATCGCCGTTACTTTCGTAAGTAAATTCATGCTGCATGAGAATCATATCTCTATCATTTGGCTGCATGACCCATTTATCCAACAGCAGCTGCTCTAGTATTTGAGCAGGTGTAGCCATATCTAGATTAATTTTCTTTTTTTCGAAGATTCCCGTCCATTTGATCTTATTCATAATCTCGCTGCTAGCGGAAATGTCAAATAAATCACATAAGCGTTGCTCTACATTCTCCTCCACTGCTCCATCGACAAATGCTGTAATAAACTGTCGATAGCTTATCCGATCTGAGTGAATTACAGGGAAACTATCATCAGTCAATCCCAATTGAACAAATATATTCCATGCATCACAATACCCTCTATGTCTAAGGGTCCCTCGCAACAGGGAAGGGATATTCTCTAAATCATATAACTTTCGATATAGTAAAGAATCTCTATTGGGATACATTTCGTATGGCCCAAATCCCTGAACCTCCACCTCTTCATAGGATTCAAAAAGCCGATGGTATGGCAAATACTTTAACCGACCGGAGTTAATATATTGGGCTGTTCCACGACCCGCGAGTACCACATTTCTTGGATTCCAGGTGAATTTATAATGCCATGGATTATTGTCAGATTCTGGTGCTACTAATCCGCCTGCATACGAGTGAAATGCATTAATCTCACCTCCCTTTGACCGTATATCGTCAATGACGCGCATCGCAGACATGTGATCAATCCCCGGATCCAAACCCATTTCACCCATAAAGACCAAGCCAGCTTCACGAATAGATTCATCCATAGCCTTTAATTCGGGTGAATTATAGGAGGCTGTGATAAAATGTTTTTTATATTTTAAGCAGTCTCGAGCTACTGTAATATGCAAAAATGCAGGTAAAAGGGAAGCCACTACATCAGCAGCAGCTATTAATTTACCTCTTTTGTTTTCATCCTCAATATGCAATTCTTCAGCTCGTGCAATCTCAGCATTTCCGATCGCTTCCTTGGCTAATGCATAGTCCCTATCCGCAATAACCACCTGCCAGTTATAGGTTCTCCCTTGTTCTAATAAATATTTTATTAGGGTCTGTGCACTTCGACCTGCACCTAATATTAAAATTTGCTTCATCGATTTCCTTTGACCTCAAAAGTATTTGAATGCTTTTGCTTTTTCAATAATTTGGGATGTTTTTCTTTAATAATTATTAGCCATAGGGCGATCCCTCCCCAATCATTGGGGAGGGCGTTACGTTCCGGGCTATCGGTCCCCACGATCAAATCGTGGGGACGGCTTACGCCCCCTGCACATCACTATCGCAAAAGCTTGAAATTTAAAGGCTTTTAAATAATAACTTCCACTGGGTAATTCATCAGCGTTATTAAAGCAATAAATAGTAATGGAACGGCTCGCGATTGCGAGCTAAGCAAATAAATAGTGCGCCTAAATGGTGATAACAATTCCAATAATAGGAAGTAGTGAACCTCCACCAGTCGGCACTTCTTGAACTTCATACTCTTGCTGTTCATAAGGTGCTTGCGGATTCAAAATGATTGGATCACCCAACGAACCGTCTGGATTTTCTTCATATTCTAAAACCAACCCGGGGAGGTCAATAGCACTACCCAGTATGTTTTGAACATCAGCATAAACGTTTAAACTCCACGATGAGAAAAACCACTTTTTATCCACTCGTATATCAAGAATATTACTAGGTCCCGTTCGCAGCGTATTTAAAAGAGCGAAATTCCGAACGCCTCCTCCATTTAAATCCCATCTAGGTCGTTCATTCGAGCGCGCATCAAATGGTGTATAAGGCAAACCCGTCTGGAATCGCCATCTTACACCAACTTCCCAATCTCCGTTAAACTTTTTTCCTAAGGTCGTGGTGAGAATGTGTCTAGAGTCCCAGGTGGTGGGTATAAACTCTCCTTTGGCGTCCTGAAACTCAGTCCATCCCAAAGTATAAGCCAAAACGCCGTAAAATCCACGATAAAGCCGTTGTTGGTAAAGTAATTCAACGCCATAAGCACGACCCTCTCCGGTTGGAGTTAATGGTTCAGTGCCCACCACACCAAAATCATTACCAAAATTCGCTATTGCAACCTGATTGCGTATTGAAAATGGGTAATTTCTGTATCTTTTGTAATAGGCCTCAAGCGTAATCCTGGATTTGAACGATGTAGAATATTCGAGCCCGGTAACTACATGATCGGCACGAACATAGCCTATGCCATTTTGGCGATTTATGAATTCACCATTTACTTGGTATCCCAGAGCAGTATAAGGGGGCAATTGATAGTATATACCTGTGTTGAAATTTAATTTCCAATCCGCAGCAAAGAGGTAGGACAATGATAATCTTGGTGAGAACTGAGGAAGAGGATTTGCCATTTCATCAGAGAATGAGTTTCCATCTATGCGAAAGCCTGCTGAAGCAGTAAGGGAAGCCGATAAAAAGCTACGACTTAATTGACCAAATAGCGCATATTTATGAAAATCGACCCGGGTTTGGTAGTCTATAGTCTCTTGTCCGGTAGGCAAAAATAAACGGTTGAAAGTGTTGTTTGTATAGCGTACAAATTGATAACCAGCTCCACCGGAAAATTTCCAATTCTGCCAACGTGTAACATTCTCTACTCGGAATTTATTTTCAATCTCTCGTGACCGGTAGTTCAAAATCAGATTATCAGAATTACTTTCATCATTATTCAGATACTTAATCGCTGAATTATTTAACATATTTCGGCTAAGTACAAATGTCCAAAATCCTTGCTCCTGATATCGTTTATAAACCAATCCATTGGTATAGGTCCACTGCTCATTTACTGGAATGTTATCCAAGGTAAATCGCTGTTCAGCGGTTTCGTTCGCAGCTAGGTTTAATCGGAAGTTATCGATCGCACCAATTCCAGTAAAATAAAATTCATTTTTACTGTCCGGACGATACCTGATTTTTGTTTGAAAGTCATTATAAGTGGGTAAAAAGGGAAGACCTAAAACACTAAATAAAAATTGCAGATAAGATCGACGAGCTGAAGCAATAAAGGTGGTCTTGTCACCTATTGGTCCTTCAAGACTTATACCTACATCCGATGCGCCGACAGTAGCCGTAGCCCCAAGCCGATCGTCGCGGCCATTTTTTTGCTTAAAGTTTAATACCGAACTGAGTGCGTTTCCACGGTTCGCCGGAAAGGCTCCACTGTAAAAGTCAACTTCGCGTATAAAATCAACGTTAATGATGCCTGCTGGACCACCTGTAGCACCCTGGGTGGCAAAATGATTAATATTGGGTACTTCTACGTCATCCAGAAAAAACCGATTCTCATTAGGTGCACCTCCACGAATAATTAAGTCATTCCTAAAAGTAGAGGTAGATGCAACACCTGGTAAACTCTGAACAACTCTGGATATATCGCGATTTCCTCCAGGACTTCGCTTAATTTCTGTTACTCCTATTGTGCGAAGGGATAAGGGACTTTCTTTCGATTCTCGAAATGCAGAAGCCTTTACAACGACCTCATCCAAATCTGAGGCTTTCTCAAATAGTTTGAAATCTACCTGCACAGGACGACTGCTTTGGACTTGCACTTCATAAATGACCTCTTGCGTATAGCCCAAAAAGCTAGCCTCGATATCATATACTCCGGGCGGGACATTTTCTAATTTGTAAGACCCTTCCACATCCGTGGTAGTTCCAATACCCAAATCGAGCACCTTTACTGTAGCAAAAGGAATAGGATCATTAGAATCTCCGTCTCGTACTTCCCCACTAATGATGCCCGACTGAGCTTGTAACCCCAATGCATTAAAAAAAAAGAGAAAAAAAATAATACTAAAACGATAAAACATAAACTACTTTACCGATAAAGGAATAAATAAGAAAAAAGTTGAACCTTAGGTTAAAACTTCTTCTGATAAAGGAACAGTCCACCCATAAGGATCCTCAATAGTGCCCTTACGCAATCCGTTGATATATTTTTTTAGTCTATGAGATAAATCCCAATTACTCTTATCAAATTCCATAATAAAATCACCATCAGCCACTTTATGGACATTAGCTACGACTGCAGCTGTACCACTACCAAATACTTCAACCAAGTCGCCATCGGTATAAGCCTGCTTGATCTCATCAATAGAGATTTTTCTCTCTTCAACTACATATCCTTCACCTCGCAGCACATCAATAATAGTTTTACGAGTAATGCCTTTCAATATTGCGCCATCAGTAGATGGCGTAATAACCTTATCCTTCAGCACAAAGAAAATATTCATTGTGCCTACTTCTTGAATATATTTAAATTCGTGAGCATCTAGCCACAATACCTGATCGTACCCCTTTTCTTTTGCGATTTGCGCGGGAAGGAGGCTTGCGGCATAATTTCCTGCAGCTTTGGCTTCACCAACACCTCCCCGGACAGCTCGAACGTATTTTTTCTCAGCCAATAAACTGACGGCACGCTCATAATAAGGCCCAACCGGTAAGGCCAGGATCATAAATCGATAGGTATTCGAAGGTCGAACACCCACATTCCCATCTGTAGCAAACATAAAAGGACGCAAGTATAAGGCACTTCCCTCCTGAGGGGGAATCCAAGAGCGGTCAATCCAAGTCAATTTTTTGAGACCTTCCAGGAATAATTCTCCGGGCAATTCAGGCATACACAAGCGTGCAGCAGAATGGTTAAGACGAATGACATGTTCCTCAGGTCGAAAAAGCATCGGTTGACCATCAGCAGATATAGATGCTTTCATTCCCTCAAAAATGGCCTGACCATAATGAAGTGCCATAGTCGCGGGATGAACCTCAATGGAACTAAAGGGTACGATTTGTGGATTTTGCCATTTGCCATCCAAGTAATCGACTACAAACATATGATCTGAAAAAACATTTCCAAAGGGGATGTTATCAAAATCCAAATCATTTAATTTGCTATTTGTATTTTCGATTACTTTTATGTTGTACCCCATGTCTATATTTTTTTCAAATATACGAATTTTCTGACTTTTGCTTACCTTTAAACTCAGTAGAAACAGATATTAAAAAGTCCTGTAATGTATAAGAATAAAGGCTTCCCGGGTATATTTACCGTGCCCCTAAGCGGAGAACCACACTCCTACTCCAAACTCGAGGGATCGAAAAAAACTAGAGCCCTCATTTTATTACATAAAAATGAGGATAACGAAAATAATCAAGCTTTTTTGCAGCGCTTTTTAAAAGCTATTCCATTCATGGATGAAGAATCCGAGGTAGACCTGGTCTTTTTGGAATCGACACCAAACTGGCCTACCATTCGTGATGCTTTTCCTCATTGTATGTTTTTTTTGTTTATTGGATTTACTTATGCTGAAATTGGATTCCAATTTGGTCAGACCACATACGAATTAATAAGATTCCGCGCCCGTTATATGATGGAAGTACCTGAGCTAGAAAAGTGGAAAGATAACAAGGATTTGAAGCTACAAATTTGGCAGCAATTAAAAACAGTAAAAAACCTTCCTTAAATCACACTATGACTAAACTTGTTTTCGGCACATCCAATGAAAATAAATTAAAGGAACTCAAGGCTATAATACCTGATTTCGTTGAGCTACAAAGTATGCAAGAATTTGGTATCAGAACAGATCTACCTGAGACAAGCAGCACCATACCAGCAAATGCTATGCAAAAGGCAAAGGCCTTGTATGATATGCTTAAAATGAATGTTTTTGCTGAGGATACAGGTTTAGAGGTAGATGCTCTGAACGGAGAGCCTGGAGTTTATACAGCACGATATGCAGGGCCGCAACGAAACCCAGATGCCAATATGGACTTAATTTTAAAAAAATTGAAATCTGAATCTAATCGAGCTGCGCAGTTTCGTACAGTGATAGGTATGTTTTGGAATGGTAAGTCCTATACTTTCGAGGGTATAGTGAGAGGTAGGATTGCTCATGAAAAATCAGGTAACGGTGGATTTGGATATGATCCAATATTTGTTCCTGAGGGATACACAAAAACATTTGCTCAACTGGAGGAATCCATAAAAAATAAGATTAGCCATAGAGCGCTTGCTGTTACAGAAATGATATCATTTTTACAGTCAAGGAGATAAAAAAAGGCTTCGCCGAAACGAAGCCTTTAAAATCATAGAAAAGTAACTTACAATTAAGATTCTGCCTCGCCCACTTTTCCGCGAATTGTTAGACGCGTTTTCGGTGGATTTGTATTTGCTGTAATGGTGATCGTTTTATTTTGAGTACCTACTGATCGACCATCAAATACTACGGGGATTTCTCCACCCTCACCCGGAGCGATAGGCTCTTTAGGCCATTCTGGCACGGTACATCCACAAGAAGCTTTTGCATTCGTGATAATTAAAGGCTCACTTCCCGTATTCGTGAAAGTATAGGTGTGATTTACTTTATCTCCTTTAGTAATGTTTCCGAAATCATAGCTTGATTCATCGAAAGTAATTTCTGTTTTAGGAGTATTGTCATCGGCTAAGGATTTTTCATCTGCTTTTGCTTGCTGCATAGCTCCATCCTCTTGGCTGGTAGTTAGTTTTGAATCACTTTGTTCTGTGCTTTCAACAGCAGCTTCTGAGTCGTTATTGGTGTCCGAAGAATCAGAACACGCTACGAAAAACAGACTGGAAAGCGAGATCAAACTCACGGTTAACAACTTCATAGTAGATTTCATGTAATTAAGGGTTTAGTTAAGAATTGGCGCAAATTTACGCTTTTACTAACGTCATTCAAATAAATATAATATGTAATAGTTCAATTTATTTGATAAAATCTGGAAATTCTACTTATTATCGACCTCAAAGGCTGTAAACTAGACCACTTCTCTTTTAGAAGTACCCCAAATAGATTGGCGGGGAGGTGATCCGGAACCTGCTGCTCGAACCTCCATTTTATTTGTAAGGCATCCAGGGATGAGGGGATACGCTTACTTTAATAATAATGAGTCTACTAACATCCATGCCACTCTCCCATCGGGCCAGGGATAGTAGAGGCCGCGAGCCAGGCGAGCGGGTCCCGAGGTTCCGCCATGCGGCGGATCTCGAGGACGGAACCCTCGCATAGCCCGGTCACGCCTGTAAGGCGTGAGGCCCCCTAATAATGCTAACAAATAATATAACAAACAATTATATATATTACCTTTGCAGTGTTATGGAAGATAAGAATGAGATTCGACCGTATGAAGATCGCTCAGGAACCAAAAAGGAACAGGTGGAAAGCATGTTTGATTCCATAGCGAAAACATACGATCCGCTAAATAGATTTTTATCACTGGGTGTGGATAAGCGTTGGCGAAAAAAAATGCTGCAATGCCTTGAGCCTATTAAGCCAAAAAGAATATTGGATGTGGCTACGGGTACAGCCGATGTAGCCTGTGATGCCGCACGGCATTTTCCTTCAGCCTCGATAACCGGCCTGGATTTAAGCGCAAAAATGTTATCGAAAGGAAAAGATAAAGTACGCGAAAAAAAGCTGGAAGGTCAGGTTAAACTTATTAAGGGCGATAGTGAAGCTCTCCCATATTCAGACAACTCTTTTGATGCTGTGACCGTTGCTTTTGGTGTGCGCAATTTCGGTAATCTCAACAAAGGATTGCAGGAAATGTATCGAGTAGTTCGACCCGGAGGTGCAGTGATCGTATTAGAATTTTCTCGCCCAGACCAATTTCCAATAAAAAATCTATTTAACCTTTACTTCAAATACGTTTTACCCCAGATAGGCCGTTTGACATCCAAAGACCCAAGGGCTTATCAGTATTTATATGAAAGTGTGCAAGTCTTTCCTCAGTATGAGGAGTTCGAGGCTTCATTAAAAAATGCTGGCTTTTCAAAAACTGAATATAAAAAACTTACTTTTGGCATATGTTGCGTTTATACAGCTTACAAAACTTCTTAATTTTCCTTTTCCTCTGCGTTCTTCAGTTTTCTGTCTGGGGCCAGAGAAAAGGTAATGCTTATAATTATTTAGAATTTAAAAATAAGCCTTATTACTTTGGCATTGCGATGGGATATGCGAGTTCCAATTACCGCATAGAACATTCAGATGATTTTATTCTGAATGATGAATATATACGGGCGCAATCCTTGTCAGGCCCTGGCGTACGAATTGGAGTTATTGGGAATTTAAAGTTTGGAGAGTATTTTGACTTCAGAATGGTTCCGGGATTTGCTTTTACTGAGCGTACCTTAGATTATGTTGAAATATCGCAAGGGGGAGCTCAGGCTCCTTCAGCCGAGCGAATAGAGTCCACGTTTTTTGAATTACCCATGCTGATTCGCTACAAGTCCAGACCTTATAAAGATCTACGATTTTTTATGTTGACCGGTATTAAGTACACCTATGACATTTCAAATACCTCTAGAACTCGTCAGGCAGAAGGCCTTATTTTGACGGCCTCACATGATTACGCTTTTGAGGTGGGTGTAGGCGTTCAAATCTTCTTCCCTTACTTCATATTCTCCCCACAAATCAAAGTTTCCAGAGGTATGGGTAATATTTTATTGCATAACGGTGCCTTAGAGCGATCTAACATCCTGGACCGCATCAATTCTTCTATGATTTCGTTCTCTCTCAATTTTGAGGGTTAGATTTATACCTGTCGATGTGGTATTCAGATGGGAATTTTTCAGATGCTTCTAAGTAAAAACTTTCGAATAGAGAACGAAAGACGGCAAATTTATCCAATAACAAATGTTGTACACCAACAAAATTGGATGGAAATCGAGCTCGCTTATCCATGTTTAAAAGTGTGTATTGCCAGGATTTAGAATCCTGCTTATTATCCAGCCATCGGTAACCGACCATTTTACTAATGCGGGTGGCAATGAGATCGGGAAAATAGATTTTAGAAATTTCCATTTGGATATACATATCCGAGCAAAATGCAGTATAACTGCAATTGTGAAATCGGTACCAATGATGGGCTATCAAGAAGTCTATAATGAGATCTGATCCTACAGGACTATATTTATGCAATAAGGGGCGAAGCAAGCGATTCATTTCTCGCACAGCAGGATGATGGTCTGTGAAACTATCAATCGCTCGATGCAACTCAATGCCGATCTGAATTTCTTTTGAAAGACTTGAATAATCCAAAATATCAATCCAATCAGCGACTAGATTTGCGGTTCGAATAGTGGCTTGAAACGGAGATAGGACGAGATGGCCTAAATAATTCAATTCTTTTTGTCAAAGATAAAATTAATCTAATGAGAAGCTTTTTAATGAAAGACATGTCGACTAAAAAAAGGATGTATATTTGCGACTCAAAATTTAGAATTATATGGGATTACAGTGTGGTATTGTCGGACTTCCGAATGTTGGAAAATCAACTTTATTTAATGCGCTTACATCTGCAAAAGCATTAGCAGCAAATTATCCATTTGCTACAAAAGATCCAAATGTCGGTGTGATTACAGTTCCGGACGAGCGTTTGGATCAATTGACTGAGATCGTAAGCCCTCAGAAAACCATCCCTACTACTGTAGAGATTGTCGACATTGCAGGTTTAATTAAAGGAGCATCAAAAGGTGAAGGATTGGGTAATCAATTTTTGGCCAACATCCGTGAAGTCGATGCTATTTTGCATGTTGTTCGCTGTTTTGACGACGATAATGTGGTGCACGTAGATGGAAGTGTAGACCCGGTTCGCGATAAAGAAATTATAGATACCGAGTTGATCTTAAAGGATTTGGATTCAGTAGAGAAAAGACTGGAAAAACTTAAAAAGGCCGCCAAAAGTGCCAACAAAGAGGATATTCAGCGCGCTAAGATTGCTGAGGAAATAAAAAGTCATTTAGATTCCGGGCAGCCTATACGATCATTAGATTTAAATGAGGCCGGTCAGGCTCTATTGGACGAAATGATGCTACTTACCAGCAAACCTATTTTATATGTTTGCAATGTTGATGAAAGTAGTGTAGTCGATGGAAATGAATACACCCAGGCCTTTTCAAAAGCTATAGAAGAGGAAGATGCTGGCATGATGTTGATCTGTGCCAATATTGAAGAAGACATATTAGACTTAGAGGAAGAGGAAGAAAAGCAAATGTTTCTGGAAGAAATGGGATTGACTGAACCCGGTGTTAATAGACTGATTTTTGCGGCTTATAATTTACTAAATCTGATCACTTACTTTACTGCGGGTGAAAAAGAAGTTCGCGCCTGGACCATTGAGCGCGGATGGAAAGCGCCACAAGCGGCCGGAGTCATCCACACGGATTTTGAAAAAGGATTCATTCGGGCAGAAGTTATTGCTTATGAAGACTACGTTCGACTAGGCTCGGAGCAGGCTGTGAAGAACGAAGGCAAAATGCAGATCGAGGGAAAGGATTACGTCGTAAAAGACGGAGATGTCATGCACTTTTTGTTCAATGTATAAATACTACACATTTTACAAGCCCTTTGAGGTTTTGAGCCAGTTTACGCAAGAAGTAAAAGGGCACCGCACGCTGCAGGACTATTTGTCTTTTGACAAAGACGTCTACCCCATTGGTCGATTGGACAAAGATTCCGAAGGCTTGTTACTTTTCACCAATGAACGATCTTTAACAGAAGCGATACTCTCGCCGGATAAGGATCACAAAAAAACCTATTGGGTGCAAGTCGAGGGAACAGCTACGGAAGAACTATGCGCTCAACTATGTACTACTCATTCAATCCGAACTAAAAAGAAAACGCATAAAGTGCGAGCATTAGAATGTGAGCTATTGGAAGAGGCACCCCTGCCCCCACGAAAGCCCCCCATTAGAGAGCGAAAGCATATACCAACCTCCTGGATTTCCATCACACTGACTGAAGGAAAACACCGCCAGGTACGTAAAATGTGCGCGCATTTTGGGTTTCCTGTACTTAGACTATGTCGATGGTCAGTTGAAGATATCACCTTGAAAAACATGAAGCCGGGAGACTACCGTGAACTGACCGAAAATAAATTTAAGAGTCTCCTCCATCTCAACGATTAATCGAGTTCGTACCAAGCTCCGTTTTCTTTTTCAAAAATAGCATTAATCCGCACGAGTAAATCTACACAATGCGCCCGGGAAACCTCATCCTTTTGCTTTTTAAGCCTTTTATCTAGTCTTTCTTCTGTATATTCTAAAGTTCTACGAGCCAGTGCTTTAATATCAGAGTAGTTGGCTTCTGTGCTTTCAGCGTGAATTAAGTCTCCTAAAATATTAATGAAAACACGCTGGAGATTTCGTCGGAATACGTCAATAGGCTCACCTTCCTCGATTTCCAGGAACAGTTGATTCTGAAGATATTCAAAATGGAGTTGGAGACTATATGCATCGTCATGTAGCACTTCCTGCTCCATGATTCTAAACAGGCGATCATCATCCAAAATACTCCTGAGAGCTCCTGTTTGAATCTGCCGAATATCACTTACAATACCACTATTTTCAAAAAGGTTTAGGTACTCAGGTCTCACCAGCCAGTTTGGCGTCTGGAAAACTTCCGACTGTAGGAAACGAACCGCCTCGAGTTGCTTATTTGCCGAAACAGCATGAAAAACCTGACCTTCCTGATCGGTAGTTTTTACATACTCATAAACCCCTCCAATGTGGGAGGAAACGTGTCCGATATATCTTCTAAATTGCCCGGCAACCTGACCATAGATTTCCTCCATTTGGTCGTACTGCCTTTCATCTTTGGTGGCCCATTGTCCGAGGCTATCCATAATAATTTTAAGGTTGTTTATGCCTAATAGACTGGCTTCTACCGCATCATCAGAAAGGTCTTCGGTTTGAGCACTGGGATCGGTCACTTTTCCCTGCTGGCGTCCATAGCGATAGATGGGATTATCCGCTTTTTCGAGAATCATTTCATGAAGGAGATCATGCTCCTCATCGACCGTGAGCGAATCATCGAAATAACGATATCCAAACTCAATGGACCAATCATCATAAGGACCAATTTTGGGATATAACCCCACATCGCCATCACCCGGTTGAGCGACATAGTTAAATCGGGCATAATCCATAATCGATGGTGCCACACCCATGCGCTGCACGAATCCGGGCGAACGCAGCGAATCGATGGAATATGCCGAACTGGCACCCATATTATGCGGTAGTCCCAGCGTATGCCCCACTTCATGTGCAGAAACAAAGCGAATCAATTCTCCCATCACAGCCTGGTCGAACTTCGTGTTTCGCGCTTCAGGGTTCACTGCCGACGTTTGAATAAAAAACCAATTCCGAAGAAGTCGCATAACGTTGTGATACCAAATGATGTCACTTTCGATGATCTCGCCGGAGCGAGGATCGTGCACATGGGGGCCCATGGCATTTTGGATGTCAGTGGCCACATATCGAATAACAGAGTATCTCACATCCTCCGGGCTCCAGTCCGGGTTCTCCTCCTCTGATGGAGCGTATTTGCCCATAATGGCATTTTTAAAACCAATTTTTTCGAAGGCCGTCTGCCAGTCATCCACCCCTTGTTTGATGTAAGACTTCCACTCATCCGGTGTAGCTGGATCTATGTAATAGACGATCGGTTTTATGGGCTCTACAAGCTCCCCGCGAAAATAGGCCTCTTTGTCTTTAGGTTCTAATCGCCAGCGCGTAATATACCTTCTATCCTTAGCCCGCTGCTCATCCAGGCCATAGTCTGTTTGTCGAAGTGAAAAATACCCGACTCGGGGATCATATCGTCGGGCTTTCATTGGCGTTTCCGGCAGGACAATGAACGATTGGTTCATTTCGACAGATAGTGTTTTTGTAATTCGGTTATCGGGTAGCTTTTTACCAGAGTACGTGAGCACGTGTTTTATCTCCACATTATCGGGAAAAGCTTTCATAGACTGGATGAACGATCTCGATTTATCGAGAGAGGAAATTCCAAATCGCTTACGCTGCCCATCAGAAACCGCTCCGATCATGGGAATATCGGTGGTGAAAAGTGGGCTTATTTCTATGACTACAGAAGTGGAATCCTCGTTTTGAACAACTTCCTCCATGATGGCGATCACCGGCTCAAAATTGTTGTTTTTGACCGATTCGTAAATCGGCTTTTCGAAGCTCGCCACACTGTTGTAGGAAACCGATCGCAAAAGAACCTTCCCATCCTTATGTTGCCAGCGAATCACTTGCTGGGGTCTTGTTTTCATTCCCGCACCACCAAAAGACAGATCCTTGACATATCCGCTGATGCGGCTCACCACCAGAATTTCCTCTTCCAGTAAAGACTTAGGAATTTCAAAATAGAATTTGTCCTCGACCTGATGTGTCGCCCATAAACCTTCAGAGGTCTCGGCTTTGTCCGTAATAATGTCAGAATAGCTTTTTTCTTCCTTTTTTTCTTTTTTATCCGCCTCGACTTTAGAGGAATCGGCTTCCTGAGCAAAGGCCCATTGTCCAAGAGAAAAAATAGCGAGAAGCAAAAGGGTGCGAAGCGTTAAATCCATGTAATGAGTTTTGATCTGAGAATGAGAACTAAAAATAGGAAAAAGAAGCCACAGTACATACTTTGCTTTTGAATTTGAGTGAAAATGTTATCGTACGACCGTCTTCTCTCTTCATATTTTTTATTTGGGGGCCTCACGCCCAAAGGCATGACCGGGCTATGCGAGGGTTCCGTCCCCTAGATCGCCGAAGGCGATTCTCGGGACCCGCTCGCTTTGCTCGCGGCCTCTACTATCCCTGGCCCGAAATACTCAAGCAAATAAACGATATGCGAGCATGGGATCCCGGATCAAGTCCGGGATGAGGAGTTCTTTTTATTTCATTTTGTGGTGTATGGAAAGGAGTAAATGAACGGTATGGGAGCCGGAGATCCCGCGTCGAGGGCCTTTGACGTTAAAAAAACGAACCCAACAATAGCATCCTCATTCCGATAGCCCTGTCCCCACTTCATTGGGGATGTGGATTCCACAGCATTTTTACTGCACCCTTTCAGGGCTTTAGGGATTTCTGTTTCTGACACCCAGGCCTTTGGCCTGGGCTATTGTATATCGCCCTTTCAGGGCTTTTGGGCTACGACCCGGAATCCTCAAGCAAATGAACGGTATGCGAGCAGGGGATCCCGCGTCGTAGCGCGGGATGACATTATTCCCATAAAATACCAATACACTTTGTAGCTCAAAATAAGGTCTAAGGCTCCATTTACTGAAGGATGTCGACAAATTCAAATATTCAAAGTATATTCGTAAATATGGCAGATGTTCAAATAAACGAAGAGTGGAAAACAGTTTTACGCGAAGAATTTGACAAGGACTACTTCGAGAACTTAGTGGCATTCTTGAGAAAAGAAACGGAACGAACGACAGTTTATCCACCGGGGCCTGCTATTTTCAATGCGTTTAATAACACCCCTTTTTCAGAAGTAAAAGTGGTGATCCTGGGACAGGATCCCTACCACAATCCCGGGCAAGCGATGGGGCTGTGTTTCTCCGTACCCAAAGAGTTCCGCACGCCGCCTTCATTGCGCAATGTTTACAAGGAACTAGAGTCAGATCTAAACATAGAACCTGCTTCCCATGGGGATTTAACTCATTGGAGTAAACAGGGCGTCTTTTTACTCAATGCTATTCTCACTGTAGAAAAAAACAAGCCCGCCTCGCATAGAAAAAAGGGATGGGAACAATTCACCGATGCCGTCATCGAAACCCTATCCGCTAAAAAGGAAGGGCTCGTGTTTTTGCTATGGGGAAATTATGCTAAAAACAAAAAGAAGTTAATCGATGAGACCAAACACCATGTGTTAACAGCAGCACATCCTTCTCCCCTGGCTCGAACCGGTTTTCTCGGCTGTCGTCATTTTTCAAAAACCAATGATATCTTGCTCAAACAGGGTAAGCAAGCCATTGACTGGCAGTTAACTTGAAGGTTTCAATTCAAGTATTAAATCATCTGCTTCCACCACCGTATTTTTCTCTACCCAAACTTTTCCAACTGTACCGGCATAAGGGGCTGAAATGGTACTTTCCATCTTCATGGCCTCAATCGTATACAATGGCGCATTCTTTTCAATCTCATCCCCCTCCTCTACTAAAATACTACTGAGTTTCCCCGGAATTGGAGCGCCCACATGATGGTCTTCACTGACTTTCTTTCGTTTTTCAATCGTAGCCTCTACGCGGGTATCATTCACCTCAATGGCCCGGTTTTGACCGTTTAGTGAAAAGTACACTTTGCATCGCCCATTTTCATCGGTTGCGGATCGGCTGATGTATTGAATCAATAATGTTTTCCCCTTGTCAATGTCGATTAAGACGGATTCGCTGGGTTCCATACCATAGAAAAATTGTTTGGACGGAATGACGGAAGCATCGCCATATCGTTCAAATGCAGCATGAAAGTCGGCAAATACATTCGGATACAATAAGTACGAAATAAGATCCCTTTCGTTCACATAAGGTCCAAACTGCTCTTTAAACTTTTCCATCTCCAGATTAAAATCAATTGGCTCCAAATGAGCATTGGGTCGATCGGTGTACGGCTTTTCATCCTTCAAAACGAGTTTTTGAATGTTCTCGGGAAAACCGCCTGGGGTTTGTCCCAGGTCTCCACGCATCAAAGCCTTCATCGAATCGGGAAAAGAAAGCTCATCTCCCTTTTCCAAAATATCTTTTCCACTAAGTTTATTAGAGGTCATGAACATTGCCATATCCCCTACTACTTTTGAACTCGGAGTTACCTTAACAATACCCCCAAGTAGATCATTAACTGTTTTATAGTTTTTCTTTATCGTTTCAAATTGATCCTCCAGGCCAAGTCCTCGAGCTTGCGGTCTAAGATTTGAATATTGTCCTCCTGGAATTTCATGCTCATAAATCTCAGCTGAGCCCGCTTTCAATTCTGTTTCAAAGGGCGCATAAATCTCCCGAATCGCTTCCCAATAAACAGAGAATTTATTGAGCGAGCTGAGATCTATTTGGGTAGATGACGACGTATTCTCAAGCATTGCCACAATAGAATTAAAGTTTGGCTGGGATGTCAAACCTGATAACGCACTATTGGCCACATCTATGACATCGACGCCCGACTCAATGGCTTTGAGGTAGGTTGCACTCTGAATGGAAGCCGTGTCATGTGTATGCAGATGAATCGGCAATTCAACCGCCTCTTTTAATGCTGGAATGAGCTCTTCTGCCGCATAGGGTTTCAATAGGCCAGCCATATCCTTAATAGAAATCATATGTGCACCACTATCCTGAAGTCTTTTAGCTAAATCCAGGTAATATTGTAGAGTAAACTTTTTCTCATCTGAGTTCGTGAAATCCCCAGAAAAGCAAATAGCGGCCTCAGCAATTGCAGAGGTGTTTTTATCTATATGTTGAATGCTAGGCTTCATAGCTTCCACCCAATTTAGGGAGTCAAATACCCTAAACACGTCAATTCCATCATCAGCCGCCTGATCGATAAATTTCATTACCAAATTATCAGGGTATGCAGAATAGCCAACAGCATTAGAGGCGCGAATTAGCATTTGAAACAAAACGTTAGGCATAGCAGAACGCAATTGAATGAGACGCTGCCACGGATCTTCCCTTAGAAATCGCATGCTTACATCAAAGGTTGCACCACCCCACATCTCAATTGAAAATAGATCTCCTCCATGATGATAAGCATAAGAGTGGGCAATTTGTAACATATCATATGTTCGCATCCGGGTAGCAATCAGCGATTGGTGGGCATCGCGGAAAGTGGTATCTGTAAATTGGACCGACTTATTTGCTTTTAATTGATTGATAAATTTCTCTCGACCTAATTTCTTTAATCGATCCCGGCTTCCCTCCGGCAAACTAAGCCCGGAAGCTACAGAAGGAATTTGAGGCTCCCTTATTTTAGGCAATGTGCTAGATTTAGGTAAGTCGGGATTGCCGTTGACGATGGTATCTCCTAAATATCGAAGCAATTTGGTTCCACGATCTCTACGCCTTGGTAATTCTAAAAGTTCAGGATGCTGTTCTACAAATTGGACATGAGTATTGAGAGCAAGAAAATCCGGATTTGACAATAAGTTTAATAAAAACCCAATATTTGTCTTTACTCCTCTTACTCGAAATTCTCGAAGTGCTCGATGCAGACGCGCCGCCACTTCCTCCATGTTTCTCCCGCGAGAAGTCACTTTTACAAGAAGGCTATCAAAAAAAGGCGAAATAGTGGCACCCGCGAAGGCACTCCCCGCATCTAACCGAATACCAAATCCAGAGGCAGACCGATAAGCTATTATAGTCCCATAATCTGGTCGAAAATTATCCTCTGGATTCTCTGTAGTTATTCGGCATTGCATAGACATGCCATTGGCACGAATATCATTTTGTTTGGGAATATTGATTGGGTTATCGTGAAGCGGATGCCCCATTGCGACTAAAATTTGTGATCGAACAATATCTATTCCTGTAATTTCCTCTGTGACTGTATGCTCAACCTGGAGTCGCGGGTTGACCTCAATAAAGTAGATGTTCTCACTTTTGTCCACTAAGAACTCAACAGTTCCCGCATTGACATAATTGACACCCTTAGCTAAAGTCAGTGAATAATCATGCAGTTGCTTTTTAGTATTATCAGATAGACGGCTGGCTGGAGCAATTTCAACCACTTTTTGGAATCGTCGTTGTACAGAGCAGTCCCGCTCGAGAAGATGAACAATATTGCCATGTTGATCACCTAAAATTTGAACTTCAATATGGCGCGGCTCAACCAAAAATTTTTCAATAAAAACGGTATTATCGCCAAAGGCAGATTGAGCTTCAGCTGAAGCCTCTTTTACTGCACCTTTAAGTTCTGTGGCATTATGAACCACACGCATACCTCGACCACCGCCCCCAGATGCAGCTTTAATCATAATGGGGTAACCCATTTCATTAGCGATTACTTCCAGGTCATCTAGCTCATTAAGATGTATTTCTTTTCCGGGAATCGTTGGAACATTTAGACTTTCTGCTAGCTTTTTGGCTTTAATTTTGTCCCCGAGATTTAGCATTGAGTCAGATCTTGGGCCAATGAAGGCAATATCTTCTCGTTCACAGGCTTTAACGAATTCCACGTTCTCTGATAAAAAGCCATATCCCGGATGAATGGCATCGACGCCAATGCTTCGAGCTAATTCCAAAATTCCATTTAAATCTAAATAAGGAGCAATAGGGTCATCCTTTTCGCCAATCATATAGGCTTCATCTGCCTTATACCTGTGCAATGAAAACCTATCCTCATAGGTGAAGATCGCAACAGTTCGAATTTTCAATTCTGAAGCAGCCCTGAAAATTCGAATAGCGATTTCGCCGCGATTGGCAACAAGTAATTTTTGGATGGGAGAATTGGAAGCACGCATGAGTCGGAGGTTTAGTTACTCAATCAATATAATGAGATATGGTGGATTGCAACTGACAGAATGGTCATTTTTTTTGAAAATTTATAGCGGGACTATCGACTGATGTATAAAAAATGGGACCTAATCGTTTACGAAATCAGTGGCCGGAGGCCGCAAGCGTGAGGGGTACGGAGGGCTGCCGACGGCAGGTCCGATTCATCGGCGCAAAGACTGCGTCGATGAGAGGACGGCACCCCGGAGGGGCCCGACCCCGAGGTGTCCGTCCAAAGGCGGACCCTCGAGGGGCACGCCCAAATCATAAAATTTATCATCCACCTGGCTCAGGCTATAAAATGTTTAGTAATTTTATATCGTTATAGTGTTCAAAATCGATACTATGAAAATATACGTTCAAAAGTCTCTCGTTCTGGTTTTATGCCTATTGGGCGCCCTTGCAGTAATTATAGGAGCTTTTGGTGCACACGGTCTCGAGAATCATTTAACTGAACAACAGAAAGAAATTTACGATACTGCTGTTTTTTATCATTTTGCGCATGTATTGGCGGGACTTTATGCCTGGAATCAAATACGAGGTGATCAACGGTGGGCCGCTATGAGCGTTATATTTTTCTGCCTGGGCATTTTTCTGTTTTCCGGGTCACTCTACTTATTATCAACGGCTGATTTTTTTTCTATCTCTAAAACCTATTTAGGACCTATCACACCAGTTGGCGGATTGTTTTTCATACTGGGGTGGCTATCACTTGGATATCACCACTTCAATACTCAAAACTTTTCTTGACATATTAGAATTTCCATTTCTTATCACCCATGATAACAGTCTTTAACCCAAAGAATGATACAATAACATATCATTTAAATCGTTAATTTGTATCTTCGTTTACGATTTAGCGATTTGCTAATCTGAACACAAAAATATCTCCATAAGAATAAACTCTTTTTTATGAGGCATACCCTTATTATTTTACTCGGTCTCTTCATGGCCTCTTCCCTTTGCGGCCAACTGCCCCAATCTCAGTCTAGTGAGTTGGCTCACTTTAATAAAGGAATTTCCTTTTTTAACCAAAGTCTTTATGAAAAGTCAATTTTAGAGTTTGAAAATTTCAAAGCTCAGAACTCGAATATTGATTTCAATTATTTAGAGCGAAACCAGATTCAAGCAGATTATTATATCGCTCTAGCTTCCATTAAGTTGGGATTGCCGGAAGGTGAGCAGCTATTTTTAGATTTTGTTCGACGATATAAGCCAGACCCTCTAATTTTCAAAGCTACCCTTGACATTGCAAACTACTATTATAATCAAAGAGACTATGACAAGGCATATTCTTATTACAATCAGGTCGATTTAGAGGACATCCCCGCTTCTCAGCGAGCAGATATATTATTTAGAAAAGGCTATGTTTTATATAGCAGAGGAAGCTATGGTCAAGCTCGCAACCAATTCAGTCTCATTTCAAATACGCAAGGTCCCAATTACTATCCCACCAACTACTATATAGCAATGAGCTATTATGAACAAGAAAACTACGATCAGGCTTTACCGTATTTTGAAAAAATCGAATCTTCCAGGAAGTATGGTCGCTTTGTGCCAGCCTACAAAAGCCAAATATTATTTGAACTTGATCAATTTGAGGAGGTAATAGATTATGCACCAGACCAACTGAATACCGATCGCGTCCAAGAGAAAGATCAAATTGCATATGTCTTAGCCTTATCTTACATTCAGAAGGAACAATATGAATTGGCTTTGCCACATTTAGAGGCTTATAGTAAGAGAAATCGAATGTCCTCTGATGATTACTATCAACTTGCATACGTGCAATACAAAACTGGTCAGGTTGAAAATGCGATTTCAACATTTTCCAAAGTTTCTGATGAAAATAACAAACGAGGACAGAATGCCAATCTCTATTTGGCCGATTGTTATATAAAGATCGGCGACAAAGAATCTGCTCGTAATGCATTTGCAAATGCTTCGCGAAGAGGATCTGATAAGGAAGTGGCTTTGGAAGCTTCTTTCAACTATGGTAAGTTATCTGCTGAAATGGGGTTTGACCGGGAGGCCGTTAACGCATTATCAAAAATACCACCAAGTAGCGGTTATCATAAAGAAGCTCAACAAATTCTATCCGATGTTTTTCTTAAAACACAAGATTATGAAAAAGCGATTCTTACTATAGAAGATATAGACAATCCGTCCTCTGAGTTATTACGCACCTATCAAAAGATCACTTATTTCAGAGCGACACAACATTTTCGCGAAAAGAATTATGAATTGGCGATGAAAAGCCTCGAAAAGTCATTAGATCATCCGATTTCACCAGAATGGGTAGCACGTGCTACCTTTTGGAAAGCGGATATTCTATCCCGACAAAAAAAGTACAGCGAAAGTACTGATGTGTTGCTTCGATATCTGGATCAATCTAAAACGGTATCCGATATGCCACCAACATCTAAGCCATTTATGGCCCATTATATGTTAGGGTATAATTATATTAAGCAAAGTAAATATGGACAAGCCGAAACTTACTTTAAACAAGCAGCGGAGGACATTCGATCTCAGCGTGTCAATATTCGAAATCGATACATCACAGACAATGTTTATGGAGACGCCGTACTGCGATATGGAGATTGCTTATTTAAGCTAAATAAATACGATGCTGCCATATCAGTTTATGACCAAACTATACAGCGAAAAAGTAGTGGATTCGTCTATGCTCAGTTTCAACAAGCGGTAATTTACGGTCTAACAGGCAATACAGAAAAAAAGGTAGCTTCCTTACAAAAACTCGTTGATGACTACCCCAATAGCACATATGCCGATAATTCTCTTCTAGAGTTGGGTGCTGCATTGACTGAGTTAGGGCGATTGAATCAGGCCATTAAGCCATTAAATCGATTAGTTACCGATTATGCATCAACATCTGAACTCGTAGTAGATGCCCTGCTGCGTTTGGGACTCCTCTCCTACAACCTAGGGGATACCAAAACAGCCTTGAATTATTATAAGTCTGTTTTTGATAAAAACCCTAATCCTGAACAATCAGCTGAAGCGCTTACAAGCATTGAAGAGATTTATGTTCAAGATATGGGAGAACCAGAGGCTTATGTGAAGTTCTTAGAGGAAAAAAGTGGGGTGTCACTAGGACAGCGCAGTAAAGACTCTTTAAATTTTAGAGCAGCAGAAGCACAGTTTGAAAATGGCAATTACGACCGGGCTGCAAAAGCTTACAAAAGGTACTTAGATCAATTCCCTAATGGCATACATGCCTTAAGTGCTTCATTCCGCATGGGCGAATCGTATTTAGCTGGCGGTGAATATGAGTCTGCATTGAAGGGGTATGAAAACGTAATTGAACGAGGACCTTCACCATACTATTCACCAGCATGCCAAAAAGCTGCTTTGATCAGCTATAATTATACCGAAAATTTTCAAAAAGCAACCGAGTACTTCCGACGATGGTCTAAAGTAGCTCAATCAGAAGAAGATGAGTTAAGCGCTCAGACAGGAGGAATGGAGGCCGCATATAGAGCTGAAAATACAGATGCTGTACTAGAACTTTCAGATCAAGTTTTCCAAAATCAGCGAAGCACCGAAGAGCAGAAGGGAAAGGCAATGTATTATCGGGGAAAAGTGGCTTTTCAAAATGAGCAGTGGGATCAAGCTTTAAATGCATTTAATGAAGTGATTCGGCTGAGTGAAGGAGAGCGAACTGCTGAGGCTAAATACTTAATCGCTAAGATCTATTATTTACAGAATGAGTATGACCTGGCTGAAAAATTAAGCCGAGATGCCTATAAAGAAAGTTCAGCTTACCCCTATTGGGTAGCTAAATCGCTTATTTTGCTTTCAGACATCTTAGTCAAAGAGGGAGATGTATTTAATGCAAAAGCAGCCTTGGAGGCCGTTATTGAAAACTTCGGAGAATCTGAGGAAATACTGGAAGAGGCAAATACAAAACTTAACAAGATAAAAGAACTTGAAAATGAATAAATGCAGAATTTTAGGCCTGGTGATTTTAATCCTGATGGGATGGGGAACCACAAAGGTCCTGACAGCACAGGTTCAACTCCCATCTGAAGAGGTTCAAGTCGTCAGGGATTTCGATGCCAGACTAGCTTCCACGGAGCGTCTGCTATTAAATCCGGAAATGCCTCCCATGGATACTACTAAATTAGCCTATAATTTCGCAATCCAAGGGCGTCAGCTTGAATATGACTATCAACCCCCTCAGATTCGAGCATTGGGAATGGGCCGTGCAGATGTAGAACCCAGCTATTCAAGTTATCTAAGAGCAGGATATGGGGTTCCTAATAGTCCTCTCGCAGATGCCTATACGCACTTTGGAGGAGAAAATTACTCCTTATATGCTGATGGTCAACACTATAGCGTCAACAACCGCAATTCTATTGAAAATCAAATTGTTGGTAGAACCCATATCGGTTTAGGAGGAGAATATGTTTTTTCACCTTCCTTCGCGGTAAAAAGTAATCTGAATTACGATAACCTTATTAATGATTTATATGGGTATGATTCTGAGGTTGATTCTTTCTCTCAAGAAGAGGCTGCACGAAGATTTAATCGCTTTCAGGCTGATATTTCCTTCCTAAGTAAGGAGAATAACTCCTGGGGCTTAGGCTATCAATTTACAGCAGATTATCAACGTACTTCCGATAATGTCATGGCCAGTGAAAATAAATACGATCTCAGTACAGATATTTCCTGGAATATTACAGAAAAACAATCCTTTACGCTTGGTGCAAAGGCCGTTTTTATAAACTTTTCCGACTCCATTACAGAGGAACAAAATCTAAATATCTACGCATTAAATCCAAAGTACTCCTATACGAACGGCCGATTTTTAGCTGAAGCCGGGGTTTATTTCGGCTCGGGTAATGGAACATTTATATTCCCCGATATACATCTAGAATATGGACTTCTCGAAGATCAAGTCATCGCGTATGCGGGAAGTTCGGGTTCCATTCAAGGCCAGGGCTTTTCTCTTTTGACAGAGCGTAACCCTTACTTTATAAATACAATGGATTCTTTGTACACACTTGAGGAATGGCGTTTATATGCAGGAGCTAAAGGCCGATATCAAAAACTAACTTATGCCTTAAACCTGGCTTATCAAAACTTTACAAATTTAGCTTTTTTCACCCCCGCAATTGAAGATTCCCGGGTCTTCTCTGCGATTTATGAAGATGGTAATACATTCGATATTAGCCTTAGTCTTCAATACCCCATCACCGAAAAGCTAACAACTTCTTTACTATTAAATAAAAAGTTCATCAGTTTAGATTCGCTAGCAGAACCCATACATACACCAACGTTCACAATAGATCTTAGGACTGAATATGTTACCCTCTCTGACAATTTACAGTTGTGGTTGGATGTAAGATATCAAAACGGAGTTAATTTTATCGATACCGAATCCCAATTTGACCAGCTAGGTAGCCTATTTGATGTAAGCCTTGGTGCGGACTATTATTTTAGCAAGCATTGGGGTGTGTTTGTTCATGGTTATAATTTGGCAAATAATACCCGACAAAGATGGAACCAATACCCAATTATAGGGCGTAACATTCTTGGCGGTATAATCATGCGATTCTAAGTCGTTTCTTTGAAAGTGATATCTCATGAAAGTATCTATTCTAAAGGAAATTGTAAATACTTACACCAAACGATTAGGACAATTAGGCCACAAATGGGAACCTCTTTATGAGTATCCTTTTCACTGGAGTACACAGGATGCACTCGATAAAGACACCATCCAAAAGCTATTGGATACCTTTAAGAGTGAACATACGCAACGTCTCTGGAAACGGGAGCGTTATAGACCAATAGAAACACTGAAGTTATTTAATGAATTCGCTCACAATATGAGCTTAGATGCCTTGAACTCCCTATATAATTCTCAGCGAACACTAGACGATCGAATCGATTTATTCAATTTCATGGCAGAGGAGATTTTAAATCATTTAAGGAAAACAAACGACCATAATAATATTGCCGACAGCCATTGGGATTTGCAGTGGGTAAGTCTTCTAATTTCAGCTAAAAATCCTGGAGAGTTTGCCTTCTATCATCGAGATTTATTTTTTAAAGGAGCCCAGACATTAGAGATGAAACCGCAACCCTTAATCGACGATTATTCTCGCTACACAAAAATGATAAATATCATTTTCTCTTTTTTAAAAAATAGTGCTATCCCAGAAAAACGCATGCGCGAAATAAAAAACGCTCCCCCTGAAGTTATTGAACATCCATTCAAAAATGTAGCCGTAGAAGCACTTGCCTTATATCTCAAAATAGATATTTTTGAAGCTCCTAGATGAAGAAAATTAGACTACTAATTAGGTATTATTCCGGAGCCTGGTATCTAAACTTCACCGATTGGGAAGAACTCAAATCCGCCTTCATTTTAAATCGGTACTTGTTTTTACCGTCATTGACTTCAATGGCAGCAGTATTTGGAGGAATAAGTCCCATATTGTGGGCGTACATGACCAAGTCACTTGAAAACCCCTTAAGAGTGTACTGAATCACTTTCTTTTCCCTTTCAACTTTGTGATCCGTAAGAATCCACTCATCACCAACTTTTACTGAAACCGTGTCACCGTCAAGTAGGTCATCGTCCCAAATACTTATGGTAAGTTTTCGATTTTTAACTATAATTTCTTCAGACTCTTCAACCGTTATCTCCTTCACATTAATATCCTTTGGCGGTGGACTATAATTCCCTAATGTCCAACTCAATAAATCGTGATCTGCATACGCATCAGAAGTCGATGAAGTAAAACCTACCCAGCCATAGCCATCTTCTGAATTGATGCGCTTTGGAATATCCAGTTTGACTGTCAATATGGGAAATAGATAACTATCTAAATAAAAAATTAGTTGCCCCTCTCTGTATTCTATACGGGCAAAATGAGACTTTCCATCATTCAACTCTGGAATGGAATGCACTGTGGCATACTTCCTATAGTATCCCATCTCTGGATCATAAAATGAGAGACAAACATGATTTGCGCTTTCCTCTCCAGCGTCCTGGACAATATCAAACTCGATAGCCAAAGAGCGATTTAGATTTTTATATCCCAAATCATCTCCAATTCCACCGACCACGTCAGAACCTTGATTCTGAAGAACAAAGCAAAAGCCATCGCCTCCATCCAACACATTGTCTGCATTCCTAATTTTAAATTCAAACTCTGTGTAAAACCCATCGGCTAAATTGATTTTATTTTCAGAGTACCAAGCAGCACCTTGGGTATTGGCAATTGCTGGACAGACACGAAGAAAAGAAGAAAAAAGTTCAGCATCGCTCACAATCGTTAAACTCTCTTTTTCAGCCTTAAAATCGTTTATCTCAAAAACTACCTGGCCAAGGCCTTGTTGATAACCAAAGAGTAGGATTAAAGAGAGATTACCAACTAAGAATACTTTTATAAAACTTTGCATGTATATGGTTGTTTTCTAGAGACAAAAGTATCATTTTTGCAGGTAAATATTTATATATGGCTATTATAATAACAGATGAGTGTATTAATTGTGGAGCTTGCGAGCCTGAGTGCCCCAATAATGCGATCTATGAAGGAGGAATAGAGTGGGCTATTTCAGATGGAAATACCGTAAAAGGTGATTATACCTTAGAAGATGGAAAAGTAGTTGACGCCGACAAAGAAATGCAACCTATAGACGACGATGTATACTATATCGTACCTGACAAATGCACAGAATGCGTAGGTTTTCATGAAGAGCCTCAATGCGCAGCTGTATGTCCGGTTGATTGCTGCGTACCAGATCCCGATCGAGATGAAACAGAGGAAGAATTATTAGATAAAAAAAGTAGGCTTCACCTCTAAAGGTATTCACTTTTAAAATCTATAGTAAACTCCGGATTCAAGAGTCCAAAGATGACTTTCTAAATAATTGCGATTAGAATTCAGACCTGCGAATTGCTTAGTAATTAAACCTCGCACATATAATTTCCAATGATGATTATAAGCATAAACGCTTTCCACGCCGGCACCGACATGCAAATGCTGGGATGTAAATTCCGTTTTATTAAAACTTAAATCCGGATAGTGGTAACGCAATGGGTTATTTTCCATATTAGGACTTAATGAAGCCCAATCAACTGAAACCCGTCCTACGGCTCCTAAACTGAAATTTCCTGCCAATTTTCGACGAAGTGAACCTTGAACGCCCACCCGGTGACCATGCACTTGAATACTAGGCAAATCTAAATCGGCCCCTCCATTTTCTATAGGACCTTCTATTTCTCCCGGATTAACACCTGGAAGGACTAAAGGTACAGTCAAATTTTCGTTAGCATGAAGAGTTCGTCTTTTTAAGTATTGATAGCCTACCGATAAGCTAGCTTCCCAACTCGAATTTCCCGAGAAGGAAGTCCCAAGAAACATACCTACACCCCAAAATCTACCGTCTTGATACTGAACATGACCATCTATGAAAGGACGAAATCTTTGGTTATCACTTATACCAGCCTGCTTCAATATAGATAAGGGTGGAGCTGAAATCGAGTGGAGCTCTGTCTGAGAAACCAAATCAGAAATAGGTAATGAAAGGCTAGTAAAAACTCCACTAAAAGATATTTGCTTCTCATTAGAAAACGAAAAATCAAAAAGCTGCTGGGTGGATCTAGCTAGAGTCCTTTCTAGATTTGCCCGATAAGCAGGAGGTAATTCAGCTCTTGACATCCCCTCTACTTGGGCTAGATCACCAAATCTAGTTTGCCATTTATTAGAATTTTGACTATTTGCTATCTCATAAGAATAGGGAAAATTATTAGAAATTTCTCCTGCCAACAGATCATGGTGAAGTTCCTGCTCGGTAACAGAATTAAAATCAAGAATACTCCAGCTGGCTATAGAGAGCAATAGAAATAATAACAGCACAATTGAACCATGCTTCACGCTAAAAGCGCCACGGCCAGATGGCATTTGGTCGTCGAGCATATTTCGCATCTCGAACCATGCCTCTTCTTCCCATGGATGTTTTTTATTACTGGCCATAGGCTTCACCCTCTTGTATATTAGAAATATGAGCCTTTAATAACTTTCTTGCCTGAGAAACATGCCATTTTGAGGTACCTGAACTAATAGTTAAGATTTCAGCAATTTCTCGGTGCTTGTACCCATTAACAGCATATAATATGAACACACGCCTCGTTGTATGAGGCAAAGAATTAAGATGCGATAATAAATCTTCTAAATATAAGTTATCCAGTGCTGGTTGGTGTTGTACGGCATCTCGATCAAAAAGAGGTACAATAGTAGCAGGTGTCGACTGGGACCGAAAATAATCGCTTAGAGCTCGAAAGACTAGAGTCTTAGCCCAGGGCTTAAAAGGACGGTCCTGGTCATAAGCTTCAAGTTTTTTAAAAATACGAAGAAAACCATTATTTACAATCGAAATTACAGCATCCTTATCGCGCGTGTACTTTTCAACCATTCTGCACATATCTGCAAAATAATGGCTATACAATTTACGCTGACTAGCACGATCATTTCTAATGCTGTCTTGTATCCATACCCTTAGCTGATTATTCTCTTCCATTATATCATAATGACCTGATCGTCTTCACAATATAGTATTTTTTTATAGAATATATGGATAGAAATTTTCACAGCTCGTTAGAGTTAGTAAATGCCTTGTGAAAAAGGTTTATAATTTCTTGCTCGAAAATATTATTCATGTATCTTTGTGATCCAATCGGAGGAGTGGCAGAGCTGGTTTAATGCACCGGTCTTGAAAACCGACGTGCCTTCACGGGCACCGGGGGTTCGAATCCCTCCTCCTCCGCATTTTTACCTTATCATGGTGGCTATAGCTCAGTCGGTTAGAGCGCTAGATTGTGGTTCTAGAGGTCGTCGGTTCAATTCCGACTAGCCACCCTTGATTTTTCATTGTATTCCATTTATTTTTTTGCCGTGCCCTCCGGGCTTCATTACATTCTGCCCTTCAGGTCGTTATGCTTCGTAGCTCGTTCAGGCCCCCTTCCATTCCGACCTTCATTTTATTCGGCCGGTATTCCAGGGCTTCTCTCGGCTCCCGGCCAACGCTTGCGCGTGGCCTCGGATCTCTCGCCTCGAAATAACGAGGCGAGACTACTTCGCAGCACTCACGGATCAAGCTTAAACCCTTAAGGAAAAACAATAAGCTGTTGCTGTAATACACCTGTCGGGCCTTTCACTAAAACGGTGTATAAACCACTGGACCAACCTTGCGTGCGAATGCGATCCCGAGAAAAATAATTATCCTGATGATATACTAATTTGCCAGTAGAAGAGTATATTTCTACACTGCAATGCTCAGGGAAAGTTGTACGAATAAAAATATATTCGCGAGCCGGATTCGGGAAAAGGGACATACCTTCTTTTTGATTAATTACAGAACTCTCTAAACTCTGATCTACGACTCCTCGAACCGGTAGCCGAACACTAAAACAGGTATCAGAAGGCACCTCAAATACCCAGTTTGAATAATAGAAAAAATTTTTGAGTCCACCATTTGTCCCGCTTATAGTTACAAATTCTCCATCCGTGTAAGGGAATTGAAATTCATCTTGAATAACTTGATATAATTGAGGGCCAGAGGTATTAAATTCTTCAAAATTAGTTACAGAAGATGTTGTTAGAACATAATCATTACCTCCTGCTAATGACCAATTTAAAGGTAACACATAGGTTGTATCTGCTTTCAAGTAAAAAGAAGCTTGACGCGATTGCGGACCAACTAAAACAAAATCTCGCTTACCCTCAACACTAGCGCGTACAGTAATACTTTTAAATATGCAGTCTGACATAACTGAAAATTCCATCTGTGCATTAAACCAGGGATTAGAAACCTCTGAGTTATTCGCATCAATAACCGGTCCCAAAGCGATATCGTCGACTTCAAATATTTCACCACTTTCTACAAATAATACTGTATCTTTTAGTAATCGATTTATAACAAAAATAGAACTCCCGCGCTGAAGAGCTGTTACATCATCTATATTCTCATACCAACGAACATCATCACCAACTGCCCGCAATATGGCACGTTGGCCAAAACCTACTGTGTCATCGGTAACACGCAAAGAGACTTCGGGACGATACGAAACCATTATAGAGTCAGATAGAACAGTATCCCCACAAGCACCAAAATAAGCTCTATATAACCCGGCCTCGCCAACCTCAAAGTCTAGCGTTTCTAATCCGGTGTTCCAAAAAAGAAAATCTGAAGTATCTTCCGGTGTCAGAATTAGGGTCTCATTGTGACACAAAATCTGTGAGCCCTTTACATTGATGTGAGTCTGTATTTTAGGATCTTCAGAGATGGTAAAAGGTATACTCCGAACCCAGGCACCCGTTTCAGAACGATCTATCCAAAAATAACGTCCACTTTCAGTTATTCCCCCTACCTCAGAGAAAGAGATTTCTACTTCGTCTTTAAAAAGTTTTAAATGTGGGGAATTTGCATCAATATTATTAATGGTAAGCGTGTCCCCAAAAGAAAAACAACGGCTTTCAACATCTGCCTCAATTTCAGTCTTAAGACCTAATCCTTGTGTATATAAATAAAGCCTATTAGCGGCTAATGACATAAATGTTTCTTTTGTTCCATCGGGCCATTCAAAGACAATAGAATCTACTTCTATATCCGACCCTATACCAAAGTGTAAGATATTAGAACCACAAACACCATACGACTCCCCTACACGCATCGTGCGACTTTGCATTCCAAGATCTGAGTAAAGTTTGGCTTTAACTTGAATTCCATCCATTATATAATGACTAGAATCTACGATTTGAACACGTATAAAATGATTAGCTGTGGAAGTGAATGGATTAAGTAATACTACATCCTCTCGATCACCGGGATTATTGTATAACCCATGTCTGGCTGCAAAAATATCCATGTAACCATCTTGATTAAAATCACCCATCTGGGCTGAAGAAATATTTTGCTGATAAATCCCAAGTAAGTCTGGATGTTCAGTAAATTCCCCATTACCTTGGTTCATGAGTACTGTAGCCCGTCTTCCCGTAATTATAAAATCTATAAAACCATCGCAATTTAAATCCTGTGAAAGTACTTGTACACTATTGAACTGAAGCCCTAAATCCTCGAATGATTCGGATTTTTTAAACTCAGTACCTTGATGGATATATAATGCAGCAGGAGCATCGTGATTCAATACGAGCAGGTCAATGAGTCCATCATTGTTTACATCCGCAAAAGCAGATGCCCAGCTTTGAGCAGAATCTGCAACATTCCAATCTTGAGCTACATCTTTATAGCTACCGTCGGTCTGAGATAAAAGCAACTTATTGATACGGCGTGGGTCAGAAGGGTGATTAGCAAAAATTGAGCATTTGGATAAGTACATATCAGCTTGCCCATCTCCATTTATATCCTCCCATATACTTCCGTAGTTGCCGGCTCTAAAAAACGGATCAGGGTGACTACTCGGTAAGATAGAATCCTGTGAGTATGGAATTTGATTACTATTTAGAAGAGTGATGTTTTCACTCAAATCACTACACATAAAAATATCAATAGTGCCGGACCCATCTAAATCTAAAGCATTTGATCCTTGAGCAAAAAACTCATACCGATCATCCTGGATATGAGTGTATTGATTCAAAGAATCCGAAATCCAGTAATCAATTCCAGACTCATTGCCAGCACTAAGCCAATCTAAAATACGGTCCTGATTTAAGGGCAGACCTAAGATATTCCATTGCTGAAGTGGTTCCCTGGGAAAAGATTTCCATCGCTCAAAGTTTCCCCCAGGGGTTTGGAGGTGTATTTGTAACTCTCGGGCATCATGAAACCGAATAATATCTTCAAGCCCATCAAGATTGGCGTCGGTAACTGCGACAGCTACACCACTGTTTCCGGTACTGAAAGAAGGTATATACTCTCGTTGAAAAGTCAAATGCTCATATTGTCCCTGAATTATGGACATGCTGGAAAATAGCAGGATATGTAGCAATACTATTTTTTCCAAAAAGGTTTTATTTTTCGTATTCTCTTGAATGGTCTCCATTTCTTTTTCATTATGACATAACGTAAAGATAAGGCAGTTTCACTATAAAACACTCTCGGGCCCCCAAAAGAATAAGTAGGTCGATAATCCCAGGAAATATGAGTTCGACCCAATACACCTTCCACGCCAACAACTACATTAAGATGAGGATTCGATGTGCCGGTCTCAGCCAATTCATTCGCATGGTACCAACTATAGCCGGGGCCACCTCCTAAGTATAAATTAAACCTGCGGCCTAGAAACCCATGGTGCTTCCTATAATTAAGTCCAAAGCGAGTTGCATTATACAAGTTAGAATACTGCAACACGCCCTCCACACTTCCCTTTTTAGCTACACGAGCTACTGAGGTCATCCCAATCTCTGTACCTAGTCGAATGCCTGCAGATAAATTGTACTTTTGTGCTGTAGCTGGGGTAAAACCTGCCCCTATCAAAAAACAGCTGCAGAAAATGAACCTAAAGGTCATTTGATAAGAAAATACCAGCCTTAAAACTATGTTGGACATAAATAAATTGATGTGTCAAATTAAACACTGGCAAAACTCGAAGACGATTTATTCGATCCATTCGCCATATATATTTAATTATTTGCAATTTGTATTTGATAAAAACAGAGTCTACTATCCATTTATTGCCTTAGAAAGAGCTAATTCAAAAAAGACAGAAAAAATATTTACACCGACAACTGACAAAAGGCTTAATCAAAGACCAGACATTTCAAAATTCAGCAAACAGGTCATTTTTAGACACCTCATAAAAACAAATGCACATAACTTCTTATCTATTGGATGTCAAACCACACAAATTCTCAATTATGTCCAATATTCAGGTATTAAAAATGCTATAGCCGTTGAGCCCATGCACAATGAAAATCATCCACACCCATTTGATAGGGATAACAAATCAACAAGCATCTCAATATTTAAATCCTTTGCAGATCTTGAAACGAAGTATAAATCAACCAGAATCGATACAATTTGCATAGGTTCGCCCTTCAGCTTAAGTGAAGCTGAGGCAGATAAGATTTTACAATTATCTTCAGATGACGGAAGTTGTATCATTTTAAGACCTTACGAAATGGAACCCTCCATCCGCAGCAAGATCGAAAGTAAATATCCACTCATCATATCCACCTATTCCATGCAAATCATGATGCGATCCTACACAGGTCAGGCTCAAAAAGTGTTGTTTACGACTCAAAGCTGGAGTAAACCATGGGTCCTTATTCACGCCCTGTGAATCCAATTTTCGTTTCCCCAAAATCAAAAGCATCTAATGTTTGAATCCCATAAGAAATGTCCGACCATTTTAATGAATCATCTTGCTCATCTTGTTCGCTTTTAGAAAGGCGAACAGCTCTAAAATTTAGGGCTTCGCGCATCAAACTATTTACCATCCGTGCATTTCCGGAAAAAGCTCCACGCTGTTGATAGGCCTTACTGAAATAAGCTTTAAGTTTATCCGTCGTGCTGGATTCCATGGTTACGTGCTCTTTATCTAATAATCGGAAAGCTATTTCTAATAACTCATCTGGTTTATAATCCTTAAAGATTAAGGTTCTATCAAAGCGAGATCGCAAACCAGGATTCATTTCTAAAAATTGTTTCATTTTTTTAGGGTATCCAGCTACGAAGACAAAGAATTGACCTCTTAAGTCTTCCATACGCTTGAGTAGTGTTTCGACTACTTCATGACCAAAATTATTCCCCGAAGCACCTGCATCACTAAGTCCATAAGCTTCGTCTATAAATAGAACTCCCCCATTCGCTTTCTCAATTTTTTCATTTGTCTTAATAGCGCTTTGGCCTACGTACCCGGCAATTAAGCCCTGACGGTCAGTCTCCACTAAATGTCCACGCTCTAATATTCCCAATCCGCGGTATATCTTAGCTAATATTCGTGATACTGTATTTTTTCCTGTCCCAGGATTTCCGACCAAAACAGTATGTAGATGAAAGCGACTTAGAACTGGCATTCCAGCTTTTTCATAATGCCGTACTACTCGCACCATATCGTGAATGTCTGACTTAACTTGCTCTAAGCCGACCAATTCGTCCAATTCTTTCAAGGACTCTGATAGTAATTCTTCATCTACCGGAATTGCAGCTATGGATTGAGAAGGTTTTACGTTTATTTTTTCAACATCATTTAAAATAATAGTTGATAAAAATTCATTTTCTAAGTCAGTTGGCGTATCGGAATTCATAACCCGTAAACCCAGTTGAACTTTAGATTTTTCAATAAGTTGATCTACAAATCTAGCATTTCCGAAAGTATAGTCACGGTTTCGATAGGCCCGGATAACCATTTGGTGTAGGTAGCTGGCAGCCTCATCAGTAAATGACACCTCCCGCCTATCAGCCAATTGGTCAGCAATCAAATTCAACTCCTGAGGTAGATAGTCTGGGAAGTAATACAGTTGACGAAACCGAGACCTAAAGCCGGGATTAGAAGATAAAAAGTACTCCATTTCCTTGGGATATCCCGCAACGATAACAGCAAAATCAACATTGGGTTGAGTCATGGCTTTCACTAAAATTTCTATAACTTCTCGTCCAAAGTCTTTGCTGTCATCATTTTCTCTGGCTAAAGAATAAGCCTCATCTATAAAAAGGATTCCTCCATTCGCCTTTTCAATAGCCTCCTTTACTTTTGGTGCTGTTTGCCCGATGTATTCACCGACTAACTCTGCACGATCAACTTCTACAATGTGCCCCCGACTCAAGAATCCCATTTTTTTATAGATCTTGCCCATCATCTTCGCTATAGTGGTTTTGCCAGTCCCTGGCTTACCCAAAAAAGCACTATGGAGGGAAATATTCTGTGTATCTGAAAATCCACGTTCAGCTCTTAGCTTTAAAAACTGAAGGTATTGTGCATGCTCTTTTACTTGAGTTTTAATTGCATCCAAACCGACCATGCTGTCTAACTGAGCAAGAACATCCGTAAAGCTATCCAAATCATCTTCTTCTGGCTCGAATGCAATGGGGATTTCTCCTTCTGCAGTGTAAATTCGGTTGTATCCTTCTATATGTCGTTCACCAACCTCAAAAGGAATGACAGCCAGGGCTTCATCCATAAAAACTAACTCTAAGGTATAAAGCCCTTTGCGCCAGGTACCCGGCTCAGTGTTGCCCCAGCCTACAATAAACTCTATAGTATCATCAAAATCTTTAACTTTTTTTAGTCTCACCACCTCCCCTTTAAGCTCACGAGATGCTGTGAATATGCGGACAATTAATTCGCAATGCCATATTTTACTATCGTGGAGATTATCTAATTGTATTTCAGCATAAATATGACGTGTCTTGGAGCCGTCAAATTGCCTCAAATAAGTCCTTCCTTCCGGAACGACGTCATCTATAGGGCCTTCATATAATTTCACTGTATCTACATCCACAAAAGAGGATCTATTATCCTTATCGTCACCACTATCTTCTATGAAAAAATATTTTTTGCCAATATCCTTTCCATTGATATAAACTCGCCAAAAATAAACGCCTGTTTTCCAAATTGATTTATCAGCATTTCCCCATCCTTCCCGAATATATATTTTACGCTCGCCGGGTTCGACCTTTACTTGTGGGTTTAGCTTACATAGCTCCACCTCTCTAGGTCCTCGCTTCTTAAAGCAAACTAATATGATATCTGCATCCCAATTAGATGACAAATATTTGAGGTTTTCGATAGCTAGTTCAATATAAATGAAGGAAACCTTCTGTCTATCAAATACTTGCCTGTACTTCTTTTGATTATTCATTAACCATTCTGTGGTTGAATATGTGCGTAGGCTTAAAAATTTGAAATTTGACTGCTCTTTACCCTCCCACTCTGATGACTGTTGCTTTTCCATTTATTTAGTCTTATTCGAATTCAGAAACTATTCCGTAATCGATTTCCTTTGTTTGATTTACATCAACTGATCACTGCATGAATATAAACTAATCCATTTTAGAATTTTGTACATTTGAATGGAATTAATTTAATCATATGTCAAGCGACTACCTTCATGTATTTCAGAAAGTAAAACACTTTATGTTTGATGTGGACGGTGTTTTAACGAATAGCCAATTATTATTGACAGAAAAAGGTGAACTACTGAGGTCAATGACTACGCGAGATGGATTTGCCATAAAGATTGCGCTTAAGGAGCAATATGGCATTACTATCATAACAGGAGGCAGTTCCACTGGAGTTCAAAAGAGGTTGTCACTATTGGGTATTACAAATATACACTCTGGCATAGAAGATAAATTGACCGTATTAAAAGATCTTATCGGCTCTAATGATCTGAATCCGGAAGAAATCTTATATATGGGGGATGATTTACCTGATATCCATGTTATGAAGGAAGTCGGACTTCCTTGTTGTCCTGCCGACGCAGTACCTGAGATAAAAGCATGTTCAAAGGCTATTACTTCAGCGAATGGCGGTGAAGGATGTGTGAGAGAAATTATTGAAAAAGTATTGAAAATACAATCAAAGTGGAATTATTGATCTATGGCTGGATTTGATATAATTTGGCGATTAATTCGGTTTCCAAACCTATTATTAATAGCCTTAACGCAATCCTTAGTTTGGTTTTCCCTATTAAAACCGGTCATTTTAGACTCAAATTTAACCCCTTATCTAAGTACATTTGAATTTATACTTTATGTATTGTGCACCGTACTTATTGCAGCTGGTGGAAATGCCGTAAATGATTTGTATGATGTAAAGGTAGACCAGATCAATAAGCCTGAGAGCCAAATTGTTGGTCGATGGATCAGTATTGAAGATACTTATCGCATATATGTCATAATAGTATTAGCTGGCGCATTAATCGCGGGCTATTTAAGCTATGAACTGGGGCGTTTGATCCTCTTTATTTCCTATCCTTTTATCGTATTTTTCCTCTGGGCCTATTCAAAATGGTTTAAGAGGCTCCCCTTTACCGGAAATACTATGGTTTCTTTATTCGTTGCCTCAGTACCTATCGTTTTACTGGTTCCAGAATGGAGAAATATCCTTCAACCAGAAGTTTTCTATTCACTTTCCCACAAACTAATATGGAGTTTTACCTTCTTTTGTTTTGGAGTAAATATTCTCAGAGAATATGTTAAAGATATTGAGTCTGTTAAAGGTGATCTTAAAGCCGGTGCTGTTACGCTCCCCGCTGTTATAGGACCTCAACGAGCTAAATTATATGCTATCTTGTTTTCTAGTATTTTATTTATAGGATTTATATTTTGGGGTGTTTTAATCTACGATAAGGTAAGCACATTCAATTTTATTTACTTTCTTACCTTTCTTATCAGTCCCTTAGCTATCATAATATTCTTATTATCAAGAGCTAAAATTAAATCCGACTACCACAGGGTTAATAGAGGTATAAAAATTCTGATTGTTTTAGGCCTATTATATATTCTCCTATTTTAAACATAATAGAATGGAACTTATTTTAGCATCTGGAAGCCCCAGACGAAAACAGTTATTGACTGAATTAGGGTTCAATTTTCGAGTACAAGCCGTGAATATAGATGAGGGTCTTCCTTCGAGCCTCGCTGCTCGAAAAGCTGCTTTATTTTTAGCGCATAAAAAAGGCCTAGCGGCAAAAAAAATATCAAGAAATCATTCCTGGATATTGTCAGCAGATAGTGTTGTAATCCTAAATGATACGGTATTGGGAAAGCCAATCGACCGCCAGGATGCGATAAAAACACTGCTATCGCTGAGTAACCAGGTCCATCAGGTCCATACTGCTTTTTACATTACAAATCAACGAAAAGAATGGGCTCAGCGAGTAGTTTCCACTGTTTACATGGACAAGATATCCCTTGCGGAGGCCGAATATTATGTGGATAATTTTGAGCCCTATGATAAAGCTGGTTCCTATGCTATACAGGAGTGGATTGGCTATTGTAAAGTAAAGAAAATCGAAGGATCTTATACGAATATTGTAGGGTTACCTACTCATGAGGTATATCAGGCCTTTACCAAATTGGGTTATCTAGAAGATACAGGGGATCTCAATTAAAAAAACGCTACAGCTCAAAAAGCCGTAGCGCATTCATCCCCATGAAATAGGTAAAACCTATACCCTATAAACCTTCAGTACTTTTTTTTAGTTCCGAAATGTTATATTTTCTTGCCATATATGCAAACCCAATCTCCAGCTTGACTATAAATTTGAATATTCCATTCATTTTTATATTTCTCGAGAACCATTGAGGCATCATTTTCTAAAACTCCGCTGAGTATCAACTTGGTCCCTCTTCTGGCATGAGAAGAGAGGTCGTGCTCGATGTTCAGTAAAACATTTCGATTGATATTAGCAAGGATAACATCAAAATCTTCAAGGTCATACTTCATTGTAGTAACATCAGCGGCGAGCACGGAGATATCATGACAATTATTTAATTCGACATTTTCCAAAGCATTCTCCACAGCTGCAGGATCCAGATCTACAGCTACAATCTTATCGGCGCCCATTTTACTGGCCAGTATAGCTAGTACTCCTGTCCCCGTTCCCAAATCTATAACGCAATCATGCTTTGAAACCTGGTTTCGCATTGCCTTCACCATTTGATAGGTAGTGTCGTGATGCCCCGTACCAAAAGCCATTTTGGGATCGATAACAATATCGTGTTCAAATTGATCTTTACGAGGGTGAAATTGAGCCCTGATCTGACAAAAAGCAGGAATATGGACAGGAGAAAAGCTTTCTTCCCAATTAGCATTCCAGTTCTCCCCTTCCAAAAGTTCGGACTCAAAAGAAATATTTCGATCAGAGAAATACGTTCGAATTTCATTTTTGTGGATATTCCATTTCTCTATTTCCCAAAACAAAACCCAATGGTCATCTTTTTCTTCAAGGCCAATAAAAGGAAGCGTGTTTAGAAAGTAATGTACATCCGAATCGATATCCTGAACAGGTATTTTCAATTGAATGGTTGATATAGATTTAGCCATACACTTCTTTTTTTGCTGCCTTAAGTGTATTGATTAAAAGAGAAACTACTGTCATGGGACCGATGCCTCCAGGAACAGGGGTAATATAATCGGCATTTTCTTTTACATTTTCATAATCAACATCACCGCACAGTCGATAACCTCTTTTCCGTGAAGCATCCTCTACCCTATTGATTCCGACATCGATAATAATAGCCCCGGGCTTTAGCATTTCAGCTTTTACAAAATTGGGTGAACCAATGGCTGCTATGATAAGGTCTGCGCTCTTAAGTTCATCCACTAAATTTTCAGTGCGGCTATGTAACACCGTAACAGTTCCATTCCCAATTTTACGGTTTTGAGATAAAAGAATGCTAATAGGGCGTCCCACTATGTTTGATCTTCCCAAAACCGCAACTCTTTTTCCTTTTATTGAAATATCGTATTCTTCTAACAGGGTGAGAATACCTTGAGGGGTAGCTGGAAGGTATGAGGGTAAACCCAAACACATTCGACCAACATTATGTGGATGGAAACCATCTACATCTTTCTTAGGAGATATAGCTAAATTCACTTTATCCGCAGCAATGTGATCTGGTAAAGGTAATTGAACAATGTAACCATCTAAGGAATCATCATCGTTCCACTGGTTAACTTGATCAATTAAGTCTTTTTCAGATGTGTCTTTCGGTAACCTTATAACCGTTGAATTAAATCCGACTGCATCGCATAATCGAATTTTATTTCGCACATAAACTTTACTAGCGGGGTTCTCTCCTACCAAAATAGCTCCCAAATGAGGTGGCCGAAACCCTTTTGCAGTCATTTGTTGAACATCTAGTTTAATTTTTTCAGTAATTTTTTGAGAGGTAATTTTACCGTCTAAAAGAATCATGCTTTTTTTTTACAAATATCTATAAACGCTTTGACAAATGCAGCTTATTTAAGTGATATGTTAGTTTTTAATCAAGTTAATCTATCGATATGGAGCTATACTGCAATATAGTTTGAATATATATAATTGGTATCGAGATACCTTATTGATAATTGTTTATAATCTAAATTCAACCATTTTATTAATTACTTATTTATTATTCATAAACCGTATCTTTGGACACTAATAAAAAAAAGAATAATGGGCAAAATCATATTAAGCGAATTTGAAAAAAGAAGACTCATAACGGAATATCGTTCTGAACTCAGACAGCTTTTATACCAGGTAAGTCAAGTGACTGAACATATTCAGTCACTTTCGGAATCCCTTGCTGAGCCTGAATCAGCCAACCTCACTGAGATTTTAGATTTAGCAAACATCGCTTTAGGAAACGAGCCAGGAGAAAGAAAAGCAGCCAAAACAACCTCAAAGCCTAAGGCTATTAAAAGGTCGACAAGCAGTAAGAAAACGCAGGCAAAAAGGAAAACTAAAGGGCCAGGAAGACCCCCTAAGGGATCGAACATTTTTACGTATACTACCCAAAATGGTGAGAAACACGAATTAGGTGATTGGGACCAGCTTATGATAAAAAGTATTCATGAAGCTAAGCAGCCCCTAATTAATGCGGAGCTATTAGATATAGCAATGGATACCGCATTAGGTAAAAAAATAGGTGCCAAGGAAGCTCGACTGATGATAAGCCGAACCATTCATAAGCTAGTAAATCGCAAGTCTATCTTGAAAAAAGTTGATTATGACGGTCGCGGAAATGCCTATGCTACTGAAGGCATGGTAAACGCAAATGGAAAGGTGAAAAAGGAATACAAAAGGCAGTAATTTGAGCCAGCACCTATTTATTTATAGGTAGAAACTTAAAAATACCAAGGCATGGAAATGACCTTGGTATTTTTATTTAAAATCGATAGGTAACTCCCAATGAAGGCATGATGGGGAGTTGATCTACTCTATCGTACTCTACCCGATCAAAAAAGAAAATATTTCTTCTATCATAAGCATTGGTTACGCTTGCATTCAATTCAATGGCTCCATACTTGGATAGGTTCCAGGTCTTCTTCAAAGAGAGGTCTAGTCTATGGTATGTAGGCAATCTCCCTCCATTAATTTGATCATCAAACACAATACCCAGGTTGGGATTACCTGTAACCAAATCTTCATTCAGTCCATCATTGAAATTATACCTTCCATAAAATCCTTCGGTAAGGGTAAAAGGAAAACCGGTTCCCAGGTTCCACCTACCACTAAGCTCCCAGCTGTCATTCTTCCCAAATCGATAAGTAATTAACACATTAGAATTATGCCTTCTATCAAAATTTGTTGGATAAGTTTGTTCACCGTCAAAGCGGTTGACATAGGCTAATGAGTAAGTTAACCAAATATCAAAACTCCCTTTTTGGAAATCCATATTAAAATCAATACCATAAGCTTCCCCACTTTCAACAATATAGTTTGGATCACTCGGAGAGATTTTGTTTCGGTTAATATTAATCATTTGGTTGAAAGATTTTAAGTATCCTTCTAAATTAAAGGTAAAATGCCGACCCAAATCATATTCTACACCAGCCACGTAGTGCCATGCTTTTTGTAAGCGGGAGTCAGTTCGCATCCCGGTTTCGGGATCAATAAGAGTTTCCTTGGGACCGAGAAGAAAGCCTACAAAAAGATTAACAATATCTCGGTCATTTACTGTACTCAGTAAATTTTGGGTATAATGACCGACAGCACCTTTAAATCTTAGATTACGAGTCATATTATATTTGAAACGCAACCGGGGTTCGACTGTAATTTCATTAATGGAGGAGTAATACATCACTCTCGCGGAGGGCTCCAGGATAAAGTCGCCAATCTGTTGCTTATATTTTAAATAACCCGATAACTCAGTATTAAAGTCTTCTTGCTCAAAATTAAAGCCTGCAAAATTGCGAAACCTAAATTCCGTTCCTATGCTGTTCATTCCGAATCCATAATTGAATTCACTTTGCCCTCCGTAGTAAGTAAAGTCCAGATTAGCATTTATGGTATTAATAGAGCTATTTCGTGGATTTCCATCTGCTTCTAACAAATTAATATCGTAGGAAGAGGCTGCAACGATGCCTGATAAGATAAGACTGGAATTAGAGGGAATTACTTTGAAGTTGAGTCCGCCACCCGTAGCATCCCAGTTTAAATCTGCTACTCCGGGAAAATTGACCTGATCCGTAAAATTGAAACCAAAAACATCGGCTTTAGAACCATTACCTATGATGTAGGATAGCTTCCCGTAAAAGTCCCGATAATTAAAGGGAAGACCCACTGAGTCGAATGCATAATTGTACAAAATATCGTCAGTACGATCAATAAGTGCTTGCTTCGATGCAAAAACTAGTGATAAAGAAGATTCATTCTCTTCCGTCCGGGGTATTATTGGCCCATCGAGAACAACCTTGGCTTGAAAAGGACTCACTCCTGCACTTCCACCCCATCTTTTACGATTACCACTTTTGGTTGTAATGTCTAGGACAGCGGAAACTCTTCCCCCATATTCAGCACTGAAACCGGCAGATTGCACTTCCACGTTTTGAACCAATTCGGTTTCAAAAACAGAAAACAACCCAATAGAGTGAAATGGATTGTACAATGTCATACCGTCAAGCAATACAAGGTTCTGGACAGGCGAACCTCCTCTTATATACAATTGACCTCCTTGATCACCAGTAAAGACAATACCTGGTAAAACGGGCAAATACTGCGCTATGTCAGCGTCTCCTCCAATGGAAGGTAATGATTGAATATCTTCCTGAGAAACACGTTGTGTTGAGATTTGAACTTCCGTGCGTGCTCTATCGCGTTCTGCAGATACATCTACAGTGGATAAATTAACGCCAGATGGGTTTAAAGTAGCAGAAACATATTCAATGCTAGCTTTTTCAACCGTTACATTTACTGCTGTGGAATCGTATCCCAGATAGGAAAAAACCACTTTATAGGACCCCGGTTTTACTTTTATTGAGAAAAAACCATCTACATCTGTATTTGCTCCAATGGACGTCCCTTGCACAAGCACATTGCCAAACATAATAGGCTCTCCGCTTTCGCTATCATAAACATTACCTCGAATCGTTGCATCCTGCCCCCATATTACGCCTGTAAATAGTAACAAGAGGAATAAGAAAAAGTATCTCATAGGTGTGTGATGTGTGTTCGTGATCAAATGTAAGTAATCTCATTGATTTAATGTCAGCGGACTACCTAGAAAAATTGACAGTTCAACTGACAAGGACCCAAAGCTTTTATAAAAGCGACGAATTGATTGAAAATAATCGACCAGCTTTGCGTCAAGGATGGGAATGGTCTCACCTTCCGCCAAAGGAAGGTGGGAGTCCATAACTTTCATTTCGCATTCCACATGCGAAATGAAAGTGGCGGACGGAACCCATGGACAGCCTGACCCGGCGCGTATCTCGTGCCGGGGGACGCCCAAATAAAAAAATTAAATATAAAGGACTTCTTTCACTCCTTTGATAATCTTTTCCGGATTAGGTAGGTATTCTTCAACTAAAGTAGGCGCATAAGGCAAGGAAGTATCTGCTGAATTGATTCGCGTAATGGGTGCATCTAAATAATCAAAAGCATATTTCTGCATCTCATACGCGATTTCACTAGATACTCCGGCAAACGGCCAGGATTCATCAATGACTACCATCCGATTCGTTTTTTTGAGCGATTTAACCAGTGTTTCATGATCTAAGGGTCGGATCGTTCTCAAGTCAATTACCTCAGCATCTATCCCATCTTTTGCTAATTCTTCTGCCGCCGATAATGTCTCTAAAATCATTTTATTGTAGGATACCAGGGTTACATCTGTCCCTTCTCGTCGAACGACCGCTTTCCCGATGGGGACGGTATATTCCTCTTCTGGTACTTCTCCCTTATGTCCATACAGCTGCTCACTTTCCATCATACATATAGGGTCTCTATCACGAATCGCCGATTTGATCAGCCCTTTGGCATCATATGGATCTATACAGCTAATTACTTTTAGTCCCGGAGTATTTGCTAACCAACTCTCAAAGGTCTGACTGTGTTGCTGAGCTAATTGGCCCGCAGCTCCTGAAGGGCCACGAAAAACAATAGGACAGCTAAATTCGCCAGCTGATTGAGAAAGGGTTTTGGCAGCATTATTTATCACTTGATCGAAAGCTAAAACTGCAAAATTCCAGGTCATAAACTCCACAATTGGCTTTAGCCCATTCATTGCAGCTCCAACACCTATGCCCGCAAAGCCTAATTCTGCGATAGGTGTATCAATGACTCTTCGGGCACCGAATTCATCCAGCATTCCCTTACTTACCTTATATGCGCCATTATACTCAGCTACCTCTTCGCCCATTAGAAATACGGTATCATCTTTCCGCATCTCTTCGGACATTCCCTCACGTATTGCGTCTCGCAATGCTATTTCTCTTGCCATAATTATCTTATTTGAGACGCTAATATAAGAAATGAAAGGCAGAAATGTGATGTCAATTTAAATGGAGGTAAAACTATTTTAAGGGTATATATTATCTCCTCTCTCAACTTAGAACATCAATAATTCAGGACCCCGTTCCCACAACAGGTAAGGGAGTAAAGGTCTCGGTATTCCAATCTTGCATGTGCTCTCTAAAAAAATGATCACAGTACAGACAAATATTCTCTAACTCTTCGGTCTTCTTTTTAGCCTCTTCTCTTGAAATACCTGCAGATTTGCCCATATCCCAGGGCTCCCCATTCTGCAAAGATTGAAAAACAGGATGCTTACTTGCTTTCATAAGCACATCGGGAATGTATTCTTCCCGGGCATCGCCCATAGGGAATAGAGTGCCCGGGCAACAGGGGTTTATACGCCACAATTGAATACTAATTTCTTGAGGAATATCATCATAGCCGCCCAAAAAATTACGTGCACCAGATAGAATAGCACAGAAGTTATGTGTGGGGTCTCGCTTCCAATTATCTTTTTCTAGAGCCCTGCCCCTGGCCCAATTACCACCTAACCACATATCTTCGGATGCGCCCCAGTAGCCCCAACTGAGCTTTTTATCTTTTAAATAATTTTCTTTTTCTACCAAAGGCTCAGAATCCTGACCATCAACCCCTGCTGCTTCAAATATACTACTTAGCTCCATCAATCGACTCCCGGCATGTTTGTGGTATCGATCGATACTCGCTATATCAAATCGAGTCACGCCTTTTTCAATCAGTGTTTCTAAGCGATCAGAATTCAACAGATCTCCATTGGTTTGCAGCATAATCTCTACCTTTCCCTGGTATTTTTCTTCAATACGGTCTAGGATAGCGTATAATTTTTTTCTATCGGCTAGCGGTTCGCCACCTGATAAAATCAGGCGGTCCATATAGGGCGGCAAATGATTAATAATCTTATAACAATCCTCCAATGAAATTCTTTCGCCTTGTGGACCAGAGTTGTTATAGCAATGATCACATTCGTCATTACAAAGTTGGGTGAAAACCCAGTATACAGACTCTAAATGGTCATATGGATTTTGCATGTTTAATTCTTCTATTTTACCAAAGATAACGAAGACTAAATTGGAATTGCCGAGGAGCTGAAGCATTCCTTCGGATCAAGACTCCGCTTTCTATGGATCCCGGTTGAATCTGGTTGCTTTGGGTAGCGTTATTGCTGTACCCGCTTAGATTTTGAGCATTGAATATATTGAATACGTCTGCACGAAACTCAAGTGCATTTGCCCTTAAGGGCCAGCGATAACTTATTGAAATATCAAAAGTGTTCGCCCAGGGCAATCGATCTGAATTTCGTGATTCGCCGGGGTGCCGATCGCTATTGCCAACATAAGCATCACCAAAGGAAGATCCATCTCCATTTAGATCTGTCGTTCCGAATTCAGTAGCATCTGGAATGCGATTGATGGGTTGCCCGCTCTGAAGAAGCGCTGCGAGAGTGAATTGCCAACCCTCATTATAGTAATATGTAAATATTCCATTTATTATATGCGTTCGGTCATTAATGGAGGGTCCCCATTCTTCATCAAAGTTATTCGCATCCATAGCTCGGAAATTAATATCCTCCGTATTGTTGCGTAGTCTGGAAAGTGTATAATTCAACAAAAAAGAATAATCATCCTCTCCTTTTGTTTTTTGAACATTAAATGAAGCCGCAAAATACCGGCTTTCTCCTGCTGTTTCGGTCAGCATGACATTTCGTGCAGCACCATACAATCGCTCTCCCAATATCTCGGCATAGGGCACTCCCCTTTCTTCATCAAAAAATATAGGCGTCAATCGTTGAGCATCTGCCACATCCATGGATCTAATATTTACATCATCAGGATCAATCGGATAAGGAGCGGGACGATTCAAGTTTCTAAGACGAAATAATTGATAAGAGCGATTATGCATCAAATCAACAAAAAATAGAGTTGACTCATTAAGTTGATTTTGATAACCTAAAGAAAATTGATGTGTACGGGGATTATCGAGACCGTTGGGAGGAAGAATGCGGCGCTCATTACTAAAAATAAGATCTCTGGGAACATCTACTTCCTCTGCAGTAGGCCCCTCTAAAAAATCTACCCCATCGAAGGTAGCACCTAAGTTGCCTTCAAACAGCAAATCTTCCACATCGTATTCTCCAAATATGCCGTTCTGAGCCAACAGAAATTCTACCTGCCGTGCATAATCGGCAGATAAAGTGTTTTGCTGAAGAGCATCACTAATCACAGCGTAAATGATCTTGTCGTAAAAGATTCCATAACCGCCACGAATTACAGACTTTTCAGTCAATTTATAATTTAGATTGAGGCGAGGTGCTAGATTGTTGCGATCGCCATTCCCATTGGGGTCCTCTGTGAGGTTATCATAGTCATAACGCAGCCCGAGACTTAAATTGGTGCGGTGATTGAGGCGAATTTGGTCTTCAATAAATATTGAATAGACGGTTTGGTTCCGTCCAAAAGAATTCGGGCGAAGTTCCACATTATACAGGAGCACCTCTGCATCATTTGGTATATCTTCAATGCGAAGCGAGGACCCAATACCACCATCAATTTGATCGAGTTGTTGTTCGTTTAATTTGATTCGATAGTTCCCATTGGGATTTCCCCCACCAAATAGTGAGTGACGACCATGGATTAAAGAGCCACCAGCCACAATTCTATGATTGCCTAAATACAGACTTAGTTTCTGTTGCCATTGAAAAGTGTTCTCAGTTTGATCAAATACAAACCCTGGATGGCCGATTACTGCGGCTGGGATTTCCATAGGATCTAAAACAGTAACCTGCGATCTATTTCCTCCCTGCAAAGGACGGCCGTAATTCCACCGGAATCGAGAATATTGAAGATTTGTCTGAATACTTAGTCGATCAGTATGGAAAGTATTTTTAAGTGCAATATGCCGGGATAATCGATCTTGAACTAAACCCGCTGAAGGAAAAGTGATACCACCACTAAGGCCTCCACCGGGATTTTCAATACGAACAATACCTTCATTGTATCTCAAGGAAGAACGAAAACGCTTACTCCAAATGTGATCTATCTTACCCGAGATATATGTGAAGTTATTCTGCCCATCCACATTCTCGGCCACTCCCAAAGCTGGAGAACTGAGAATATTTTGTTTTAAGTCTGTCGTGTGTTCCAGGTTAAAATAATAAAAGGTTTTATCCTCAATGAGTGCTCCACCAAATCCAACTCCAGCTTGATAGCGCTTAAACCCCTCCTTTACCAAGTTTCCGGATAAGTCGCGCTGAGGAAAGCGTGTGTTTCCATCAATCACTGCCCCGGGACGATGAATTAAGAAAGCTTCACCGGAAAATTCATTAGTTCCTGATTTTGAAGTAATATCTAAAACTCCATTACCAGCGAGTCCGTACTCTGCACTGTAATTATTGGTAAGTAATGTAACGTTTTGTGTGAATCCTAATGGGATAGGAAATTTTTGTCCCCCTAAAAATCGTTCATTATTATCCATGCCATCAATGAGATAACTGGAGTACAAGGGGTTGGCACCATTAATACTTACATTAGGGGCTTCCGGGTAGAACCCCGTAGCCTGCGATACATTCGGCATGCGATAAAGAGCACGGGTAATATCGCGACCTTCAATGGGGATTGCTTGTAAATTCTTCTCATCCAATTCAAAGGCGACCTCCGCATTAGTGCGATTTATTCGTTGCGAGGGACGGGCTTTAATAACAATTTGATCCAGGTCGACAGATTCGCGGCTAACTAAGCCCAGGTCAAGATATTTTCCTTTGTTGGACCTCAGGTCAATATTGGACAAGGTATCTGAAAAATAATCAGGAGATTCTAATGCAATTATTCTGTATTGGGTTTGTGAAGTAAGATTTTTAAAGGTGAATGTCCCTTGATTATCCGTTAGGCCAACTCGTTGAACACCTGTAGGCGAATGCTCCAAAACAACACTATGAGCAGGTATTGGCGCCTGCTCTTGGGTGTCATATAAATAAACGGTAATTTCTGATTGAGCTTGAAGACCTAGTGGTGAGATAAAGACTAATATTTTAATCCATCTAACAAACGAAGGTGATATGTTGTGCATTTTTTAATTTTGATCCCGGCAATTAGCTAGTATTTTGCTGAGCACAAAGTAAGATTAATAGTTATTATAGCTTACGATAAACAAATACCAACCTTACAAGGCCCTTAAAGCTAAAGTCAAACATTAAAAGTCCAAACCATAAAGTACAGCATACTAAAGCGTTAAAATTATATTAAATCAGGGCTATTTGCTGGGAGAAAAGATCAATTTGCCTATTATTACGTTCAGTCGATATAAATTCTAGTATGATGCGTCGAATATTTGTTCTTTTTGTTCTGTTTGGATTTTTCAACCAAACATCCTTTAGCCAAGAGGTGAAATGGATGAGTTTTGAGGAAGCAATAGAGGCTCAAAAAACAGAAAAGAAAAAAATATTTGTTGATTTATACACAGATTGGTGCGGCTGGTGTAAGCGAATGGACAAAACCACCATGACAGACCCTTTCATTATTAACTACCTGAATTCCGAATTTTATCCGGTAAAATTTAATGCCGAGCAGGATGAGGATATTACGTTCAAAGGAAAAGTATTTACACTACAGAAACGTAAAGGTAAGAGAGATTACCACCAACTTGCCGCCCATATTTCAAGAAACCAACTATCCTATCCTACTTTTATTTTCTTAAACGAGAACGCTGAAGTTATTCAACCTATTAAGGGATATCAAGATGCGACAACATTTAAAACAATCATGACCTATATCGGTGATGATCATTTTAAGAAGACACCTTGGAATCAGTATAAAAAAAGCTATTCAGGTAATTCAGAAAAGTAACCTACTCTGAAGAAAGATCTAGGGTATGTACTAAACCATAAATAATTAGTATCAGCATTAAGGCTATAATGAGAATGAAAATTACCCTACCCATCGATGAGGAATTTCTTCGTTCGTGATTTCTGCGTAACTTTACCATATCACGAAGATGCAGACTTTTAAGAAAATACGCAAATACCTTACTATCCTCCTGTTTGGCGTAATGGCCTTACTTTGGTTTACTTCTTTTTCGCTCGCACAAGGCTTCATAAAAGACTATCCTCACTTTGCAGCTTTAAATATGGGCCAGAGTCAAGCAGTAGAGGACTTAGGGTTTTCAGCCTTATCCAGCCCCGCAATAGGATTGGATAAGGGGACTCAGCAGTATGCCGTATCTTATCGAAACCTTACCCAAGGTGATTTTGGACTACAAAATTTTCAAGCAGGATGTAAATTCATCGTTCAGAAAACATCGCATATTGGATTACAGGCTCGATACACTGGTAATTCAGCAGCCCACATTTTACATTTTTCGGGTCAATACGGAAGGAAGCTAAGCGATCAATTTGCTATAGGCACACAATTGAATTTAGGACAAAGAAATGCTCCGCAGTATGAGGTGGAAAACCAATTATCAATGGATCTTTCGCTTTGGTCTAAGCCCTTGAAAGATTTTGAATTAGGTTTATGGATCCAACATTTGTTTCCCATAGCGGGATCTGATTTTGAACAGGCATCTATTCTTCTCTCCTCCACTTATGATATCTCGCCTGAATTCAACATGTATGGATCACTTTACTTAGATGTGCAATCCAACTTAATTGTCGGCGCCGGATTCAGATATTTAATCACACCGAATTGGGATATAAAAATTAGTTATTTCCCAAATCCAGGAGCTTTCACTTTGGGTTTAGGGTTTTATTTGGACCATTTAGGTGGACATACCGGCACATATATTCAACCTGAATTTGGTATACAGCCGGGAGCCGCCTTTTTCTATAATCAGTGAGGCGAATTTTCCTGGTTTCTAAAAGCCAACTCTAATTGCACCACCTCTCCATAAGAGCTCAAACCAGCTTGTACACCTTGAGCCTTCAAAAAAGAATCATAAATGGCATCGCGTATCTGAGGAAAAATATCGGGGTATTTCCCATGCTGCTTCCGAATCTCCTCCAAATCATTTTTGATAGCAGCCGGGACACACGCCCAGCTTTCAGAGAATATCTCAGCATCGGCTTGTCGTAATTGACCTGCTACATAACGCCAAAAGTTTAGAAATCCAGAATATCTTATAAATGGATCATCAGACCTTATGCATGTATGATAAGCCACAAAGTTAGCTTCGCCCTCATTCGTAATACCGTAATTATGAGCCAATTCGTGTGCAATCACAAAAGGAACCACCAAATCGTGTAGCCCTTTATCCCAATATCCCTCACCGCCAAAAGGAAAGTAAAATCCAGCAGTGCTGATGCGTAACAAAAAGCCGTTATGAAGCGGTCGGATTTTAGCTGGAACAGGAATATGCAAACCATATTCTTTTAACCAAAACTCCAGTTGAAGACCAACATCTACTTCTGTAAGAGCATGATCAAAGCTAGCACTAGACTCCCGACTGTCTACCCAATCTATTCGAGCACCCACCATTTCATCTGTCACAGATTGATATAGGTTCATAAGTTGCTCTGAAGAGAAAGCTGGAGCCTGCCAATCCAATCGATCTAAAAGAGAAGGTAAGCTATAATTAAAGCCCCAGGTCACATAAAATAAGAAAAAAAGAAAACCTAATATGTTAAGCAACTCCCGGCAAGCTTTTACTAGAGGAACTCTTTTTTTTATTACCCTGAAAATACCTACCCCGAAAACTATTAGAATAAAACCCACAAAAGCATAAAGAATAGGAAAAGGAAGAGCATGCAGCGGCCATAATAACCACTTAAAACAAACATAAAGCTTTGAAAAATAAAGGTATTCAGCAAATTCCGAAAAATAGTTGCTTAGGAAAAAATGAGTGATCCCTGCCCAAATTGCAAGCAGAATTCCGTAATTTTGTAACAACTTATTCAAATGCTTTGCGTTTATATTACCAAAGTTACTACTAAACAAAAAAACACATACAAAATGGCACAAGAATTTACAGATAGCAACTTTCAAAAAGAGGTTTTAGATAATGACGGTCTCGTTGTTATTGATTTCTGGGCAGAATGGTGTGGGCCGTGCAAGATGATTGGTCCCATCGTAGAGGAGCTAGCTCAGGAGTATGAAGGTAAAGCTAAGATTGGTAAAGTAGACGTCGATAAAAATTCTGATGTCTCCATGAAATATGGTATTCGATCTATTCCTACCATACTTTTTTTAAAAAATGGAGAAATTGTAGATAAGCAAGTGGGCCTCACTTCTAAGGAAGGTCTAAAAGCGAAAATTGAAGCTCAAATCTAAATAATTAAATTTCAATTATTTTGAGCCCTGTGTACGCGCAGGGCTTTTTTTATTTATGGGGGTCCCGAATGCCCCAGCAATAAAGTTGCTGGGGCATTCGGGCGGGCCATGCGCGGGTGCACTGCGTTTCGTCTCGGTTCTATAGCTCGATTATTAGAATATCCGTAAAATTACCTGTATACTTAAGTATATCATAAAAAATAGAACCGAGACCCCACCGGTATGAACCGGTGGGCCGCTACTACCCCTACCCCGGCAGCCCGCCGGCAAAAATTTAGAATTTATGGATCTTTATAAAGAATATCAGCAACTGATGGAAGAGTTATACTACTTGGACTCAACTATTGCTAATCTGCAATGGGATCAGGAAGTGATGTTGCCTAAAGAATCAGCTGACTATCGAAGCAAGCAAATCGCATATTTAAGTAGCTTATCTCATGAAAAATTTACAAATCGCAATACGGGTAAATTATTGCAAAGCACTTTGAAGGAAGACCTGAATGAAGATCAACGCTTAAATGTCGAAAAAACTTTATACGACTACGAGAAATCTATCCTTTTACCGTCTTTGTTTATTAAAAACAGGTCAGAACTCACATCAAAAGCTTACACCGCCTGGATCAAAGCCAGAACAGAAAACGATGCTTGGATATTTACGCAGTCCTTTGAGCCATTACTGGACCTCAAACGAGAAGAGGCTGAGCTCCGAGGATATGATACGCATCCATATAATGCTTTGTTAAACGTATATGATAAAGGGCTGAATGTAGAGACTCTGGACCCCCTTTTTATCAATTTGGATAAAGATCTTAACAAGCTTATAAAATGGGTGACCGATAAACAAGAAGATCATAGAAGCCTATTGATGAGCTCAATACCACATGAGAAGCAATGGCAGTTTAGTCTGGAGATTCTAAAAGCTATGAATTTTGACTTTGACCGGGGGCGACAAGATATATCGGAGCACCCCTTTACTATATCCTTAGCTCCTAATGACATTAGACTCACAACTCACAGCAGTAAGGAAAATCTGAGCCCGATCATTTGGGGTAGTATTCACGAAGGAGGTCATGCCTTATATGAGCAAGGACTACCAAAAAATAAATATAAGGCCTTACCACTCTCTCAAGCCGCCAGTTTATCAATACATGAATCTCAGGCTAGATTTTGGGAAATTCAAGTAGGGAAATCAAATGATTTCTGGACGTATTTCTTTCCCAAGATGAAAAAAACCTATGAGAAATATGGTTTCCATGCATCTCTTAACGATTTCATGAAAGCAACTCACTTTATTTCTCCAAACAAAATCCGAACAGAGGCGGATGAGCTTCATTACCATCGACATATTATCATACGCTATGAACTGGAAAAGAAATTAATGTCGGGCCAGATCGAAGTCAATGAAATTGAGGGAAAATGGAACGAAATCTATGCTGATAAAATGGGCGTAGAAATTCGAAATCCCAAAGAGGGTGTTTTACAAGACGTACATTGGGCACATGGAGGCTTAGGATATTTCCCTACTTATACCCTGGGTAGCATATACGCTGCTGAGCTATATGACCAGATATATAAAGAAGTGGAGGATATACCACGTCAAATGCAACAAGGAAAATTTGAAGAAATATATCAGTGGTTGGCTCAAAAAATATATCAACACGGTCGGAGATATGAAAGCCAACCCTTAATGGAGAAAATTTTGGGACGGAAACCAGTGTCTGGCAGCTTAGTTAAAATATTTGAACAGAAATTTAAAGATTTATACAATATCTAAATATGCCAAAAAAATAACTTATTTTTAAATGGCTATAGGTTATTGACACCTATAATAATATTGCAATAGGTTATCAGTAAAAATTGTAAGTAAGCGCAAAATTTCTTATTATTACATAGATTCATAACCAAACTATAATAAAATGAGAAAACTATTACTTTCTATTGCTGCGATTTTTTGCTTTTCCAGTCTATCAAATGCTCAAGAAATTGAAGTTGGTTTAAACTTAGGTCTGGGTATTCCTGTTGGCGATATTGGAGAAGCTTATGGCTCAGGATTCGCCTGGAATATTAATGGATATTATGGGATATCAGACAAGCTATCAGCGGGTCTTGAGATAGGTAGTACTACTTTCAACTCTTCTATAAATTCTCCCTTTGGCGGTTTTGATATCGACTTTAGTCTAACTGAATTTATTGCAGTAGGTCGATATAAGTTTTACGACAAAGAGAAATTATCTTTAGGTGCTGGAATGGGTCTCGGCTTATATTCCAATTCGGGTTCTGAATTAGGAATTTCACCTCGAGTTTATGGATCCTACATGTTAACGGATGAGATTGGGCTAACAGCTAATATTCCATTTCACTTGTTGCTTACTGAAGGGAGTCTAAACTACATGCAAATCAGAGTAGGTGGGTTTTATCTTCTTTCCTTGTAATCGTCACAAAAAAAGTAGTTACAAATAAATAGACATTTAATTTCTATCTCTCTCATGAGTAGGCTATCTCGGGCTAGATAATTTTTTATATAGCCTTAACTAAAGTGCGCCTTGAAATACTGATGCTAACTAAAAATTATATACTAAAGCAAGAAAAGTATGTTCTGATAGGTTTTCTTTTGTCTTTATCAATAAGTGTTGTGTATGGTGTAAATTCAATTTGCAATAGCATAGAGTTAATAATTAAAATTAGCTATTCATCTTTAAATTTTGTTCTAGAAAAACAATTGAAGTATAGAAAACAAAAAGAGGATTTGAAAAACTCTTAAACTGGGTAAATAAAAAGGAAGCAAATTCATAGAAAAGCTATAATCTGTTAAAGTAAATACTCAATCAAGAAGGTAAAAAAAACTTAAACCCATTGGGAATGTAATACTGGAATATAACGGGATTTGTTTCCCACTTCTTTGCAGGTATTCCTCTTCGAATATGTGTGCTAATTATCTCCAGTATTGCCATGGATCAAGTTTCAAAACATCCTGAGAGTTCCTCTGGAAAAGGAATTGCAATTGCCTTCTTTATTCTAAGATTAATAAGAGTTTTTGGAGGTAAAGTAGTATTGAGCACGATGTAAAATGCTCGAACATGATTTAACTTTGTATGAGTTTTAGACAGTAAAGCATAGGAAAATGCAGTTATAATATGGCAGACTATGGTATCTTATGATATTAAACATACTTTAATTTGAATACTCAAATTGTACAAAGCAAATTTCTTTTCTAAAAATTTGTTTGTTATATTTAAACAAATTATAACCAAATACCTATAACATGAAACAATTTCGACTTTTGATGATCAGTACTCTTCTCCTTCTAATGACTGGGGTGAGCTACGGATCTAATGGCATAACTAATTCCGATAATGGAATCGAACCTGTTATGCAAAGTGATTATTCTCAAACAGCACTTTCTCTTGAAACCGCAATTCACGCTAAAAATGACAAAAATGGCTTTGGAAAACTTTTTTCATGGGTAAAGAAAAAAGCGGTAAAACTTGTCGACAAGGTTGCTGCCATAGGCGGCCTAGGTGACCCCGTTGATAAGTGGTTTTGGTTTTGGGTTCTTGGATGGGGAGCATGGATTGTCTTAAGCATAGTTGCTAGCGCTATTGTTGTTGGATCAGCATTTGGTAGTGGTTTTGGTATTGGAGCTTTACTGTTTCTTATAGCCTATTTAGCAGGACTATTTGGAACTGTTTCTCTAATTGTCTGGTTGATTAAGAAATTTTCTTAAGCCCAAATTAATAGTAAAATTGAAAAAAAGCCCTCGAAATAATTCGGGGGCTTTTTTTATTGGCTTCTTCTAGCTTTCTTCTAGCTTTCTTCTAGCTTTCTTCTAGCTTTCTTCTAGCTTTCTTTTCCTATGATTTCTATACCAGGTATATCCAATAGCACCCACTACTAAATAAGGGGTGAATAGAAGAACAAAAATCCCTTTATTTAAACCCTTACCCGCAGATCCACCTTCCTTTAAATTACTCTCCGCACTCATTCGACACATCGGACATTGACTATTAACTTCTGGTGTGGTAAGCACCATCAAACTAAATATGACAGACAAACCGATAAGTAATTTTCTTATTCCTTTCATAGTGTATTTATAACGATATTAATCAGGGAAGAGTTCAATAATAAGGAGCTAGCATTAAATAGCACACTGGGCCAGTAACGGCAACATAGAGCCAAACTGGAAATACCCATCTGGCCATGCGTTTATGGCGATCAATTTGACCTGTATAGGCCCTTATAAAGGTAAACAAGATAAAGGGTAAACTAGCGGCAGCCAGAAAAACATGAGTTGCTAATAAAAAGTAGTAAATGTATTTTATTGTACCATCACCGCCGTAGGAGGTGGGTTCAGTAGAGATGTGATAAATGACGTAAGAGATAAGAAAAATAGCTGATAAGCATAATGCCAAAAAATTAAATAGCCTATGCCGTTCAATGTCTCCACTTTTGATAAATACAAAAGCAACTAGTAAACAAACAGCTGTCAATCCGTTAACGACCGCATGAAAAGGCGGTAAAACCAAAACATCAAAGGGCATTTCAAAAGAAATATATCGCATTCCAACAACAAGCCCTAATACTACAATTGAAAATAAGGTGGCATATAACTCTAGGCGTCTGGCAAGTTTCAGGTCAACTTGATTATTATTCATAATTACTCTTTAGGTACTAAAAGGACCAAATGGCTTATAAACAAATCCAGTTCTTCTTTATCTCTAATATCATAGATATATCGTAATGTTCCTTTGGTGTCAACCAGACCAATTTGATGAGGTAAAAATTGAATGGAAGGATCGAAAAGACCATCCGTATTCGAGAACTTGAATTTGTCTAATAATTTTACAGAAGTAGAATCAAGTAAGAAAGGATAAGTATCCTGCATATTAGACCGATAAAGGTCTCCCCCATTCAACATTAGCAACCATACCCACTCATCATCAATTAGATCTTCATGTATGAGAGATAATGTATCTAAATACTGAATATTGAGGCCCGGATCAGAAATAACGACCATCCGGTCTTTTAAGATAGTGTTGGTAATAGAATCGCCATATACGGGATAAGTAATAAAAGAATCAATGGAAGCTAAATCTTCCATTTTATCAAACTTACCCTTTGTGAAATTTAGCCCCGTTTGTAAAAAGTACCAACTGGTTAGAGGGAAAATAACTAATAAAGCCAGTAGACCTAATGTACGGGAAATTCGCTTACCTGTGTTTCTATTTTTAGACATAAACACTGAATAGAAAACACGCTCTAATGTTCATGATTGTCTAATTCTTTTACAGGTTCTCCTTCAGACTCATCTAATTGCTGTTCGATATCTTGAGGTATTTCATATTGTACCTCTTCTCTTCGATCACCCCATGTATTACCTTCCCAGAGAAAAGCAATTAACCCCCATATTAAAAGCATAGCTGGAAGCAAAATGGAAAGAGCCATACCTTTAACTTCATATCTCAAGTGCATGAACTCATAAACAATAAAATAAGCTTTGTACAGTGACAAAACAATCATAGCTAAGCCAGTAATTACAAATAGAAAGCTATACTCCTCTAATCCAGGGATAAGATACCCCTTACCCAATAGAGAAATTAAAACTTCAGCGACGGTAACCGCACCTAATAATAGCAGACCTTTTTTAACTGCTCGAATCCCTTCTGATCTTGACATTTCCATATTCGATACTAATTTTTACAGGAGATAAAATACTAAGAAAACAAAAACCCAAACTAAATCGACAAAGTGCCAATATAGTCCAACCTTCTCCACCATTTCATATCCGTTTTTACGCTCCACATACAATCCACTAGCTACATTTAACATGATGATGAACAGAATCACAACACCAGAAAAAACGTGAAAACCATGAAAACCTGTTATGAAAAAGAACAGTGCACCAAAAGCTTTTGGACCAAACTCCTGCTGTTTTACTACACCAGATTCTGTTCGGAATGTAAGAGGATCCCAATCACCGTGATGCTTGTGAATCAAATATGATTCACCAGCCTTAAATTCGTCACCTTTTTCAATATAATGACCGTCACCTTCTAAATAAACACCATCTTCTGTGTGAGTACCAAAAGGATTAGTGAAAATAGTCATATGTTCCTCTGCTATAAGATTGTTCCACTCCCATGCTTGACAACCAAGAAATGCAATTCCTCCAAATACTGTCATAAGCAACCAAAAGACTACACCGTTTTTATTCTCTCTAGCTCCTTCCTGGACGGCCCTTACCATTGTTCCTGAGCTGATAATCAAAACAAATGACATAATCGTCACAAAGATGAGAGGCGCACCGGTTACTCCAAAGGGAGCGGTTGAAAAAACAAAATCAGGCACAGGCCAGGATGGAGTACTAAATCGCAATGCTCCATAAGCAATCAATAGTCCCGCAAAAGTAAAGGCATCAGATACAAGGAAGTACCACATCATTAGTTTCCCGTAAGATGTTTTGAAGGGTGACTTACCCCCTGACCAATTATCTTGTTCCTGTGTTTCAGTAGTTTCTAGCAGTTCTTCTGACATTGTTGTAGTTTAGTTTATCCTATCTCTGAAGAGTAAAAAACAATAGCAAATATATCCAAAGAAAATCAACAAAATGCCAATATATAAGCACTAATTGAAATCTATTTTTTCTTTTATCTGTAACTCTAAACGGTAAAGAAAACGCATGAATAAGAGCTACTATAAAGGTAGCAATACCACCTAAAACATGAGCTGCATGAGCACCAGAAATAACATATACAAAAGCGCCTGATGGATTCCGCTTTAAATCTATACCCATAGCAAACATTTCCATCCAGGCGTAATATTGAGCGATAACAAAACCAATTCCTAAAATAAAGCTGACGATCAGTAGTGATTTGTATAACGATTCTCTTTGGTTCTTAAAAGAATTGTAAGCTAAATGAAGGGTAACACTACTCAAAAGAATAACAGCTGTACTTACATAAAATAGATTAGGCAATGGAAACTCTAACCAGTTACCCGCAGATTGTCTGACAATGTAGGCTGAACTAAAAGCTGTAAACATCATTACAATACTTCCTAGAGCTATATATAAACTAAACTTGTTAGTGTTATATTTATACAGTGCGTTGCCGCTATTATTGCTTAAACTAGCATCCATGCTACAATATGATTAAAAAACTTAAGGAAAGAAGAACCAATGGTAAATAAAAGAAAGAAGAAAACATTAAATTTTTGGCTGCTTCATCACTAAGTTCATCGTAAAGTTTGTATGCGTAAAAAATATACGCCAAATTAAAAATATTAAACACAGCAAGGCCAACATAGCCTAAGAAGCCATTATACCAAAAGACTAAAGAAATGGGAATAAGCAATGTGGCATAAACTAGGCATTGCCAAGCTACGGATTCATCTTTAGAACTTAACACATTAGGAAGTAATCGAAATCCGGCTTTTTTATAGTCAGTATCTGAAATCCATGCAATTGCCCAAAAATGAGGAAACTGCCAAATGAACTGAATGGAAAACAGTAAGAAAGCCAGAAAGCTAATTTGGCCTTCTACCGCGACGGTTCCAATTAAAACTGGGAGTGCTCCAGGTATTGCCCCAATGAAAACAGCAAAGGGTCCCATTTTTTTCATGGGAGTGTAAACAAAACCATACAAAGCCCAAGCTACCATAGAAAATATGGCCGCCATTGGATGTAAGAAATAAAGTAAGGTCAGGCCCACACATAAAGAAAGACCAATAATCAACAGGACTTTAGGCACTGAGATTGAATCCTTTGCCAATGGCCGGTTATGGGTCCGTTTCATCAATTTGTCCACATCTTTTTCCAATACTTGATTCACTGCTGACCCACTACCACTGGTTAATAAACCACCAATAAACAACAATACAAAATCAGAAAAGGTAAAAACCGAGAGACCCCCGACAATAACTGCCCCCAACACAGAAGAAAATACAACTAAAAAGCTCAGTCTAAGCTTAAATAGCTCAGCTAAGTCGCCCAAAAATGAAGAAGCATTCTCTTGAGCGCTACTCCATTTTTGTGACTGAGAATATGTATGTTTTGTTGAGTTCAACTTTTATACGTTTAATGAGCGCCGTCAGTCTTTTCCCCTTCCTCTAATGGGACAACTTGAGGAATATAATCTACTTCGCTACCTTCATTTTTACTATAGTCATATGACCACCTGTGAACGGTAGGGATTTTTCCAGGCCAATTACCGTGAATATTCTTTATAGGAGTTGTCCACTCTAAAGTAGTCGCTCCCCATGGATTTTGCACTTTAAGTTTTTTACCTTTCCAGATACTGTAAAAGAAATTCACCACAAAAACCAACTGCGCAGCAAAAACTACAATTGCAGCTATAGTTATTACTTGATTCATCGTAGCGAAGTCATTAAAAGCATTAAAGTTTTCAAAGCTATAGTACCTACGTGGAACACCAGCGATACCTAAATAATGCATTGGCCAGAAGATAATATATGCACCTACTAGAGTTACCCAAAAGTGAATTTTACCCAGGGTTTCATTCATAAATCGACTATACATCTTGGGAAACCAATGGTAGATACCCGAATACATCCCAAAGAAAGCCGCTACTCCCATTACAATGTGGAAGTGAGCCACAACAAAATAAGTGTCATGCATTTGAATATCAATAGCTGAGTTACCAAGAAAAATACCTGTCAAACCTCCACTAATAAACATGGAAACGAATCCGATTGCAAATAAAGAGGCTGAATTAAACCGAATATTCCCGCCATACAAGGTGGCAATCCAATTAAATACTTTAACGGCTGAAGGCACGGCAATGATTAATGTAAAAATCACAAAAATCATGGCAATGAATGGATTAATACCTGCCATAAACATATGGTGAGCCCAAACAAGGAAACTCAGAAATGCAATAGCCAGTATGGAAAACACCATAGCCTTATACCCAAAAATCGGTTTCCTGGAATGCACTGAAAGTACTTCAGAAACAATACCAAAGGCAGGTAATACAATAATATACACCTCGGGATGTCCTAAGAACCAAAATAAATGCTGATAAAGAATCGGGCTACCGCCTACGTGATCGAGGGCTTCGCCCCCAATAAAGATCTCACTCAAATAAAAACTGGTTCCAAAACTTCTATCGAAGATCAACAATAAGAAACCACTTAATAAAACGGGGAAGCTTAATAAACCTATAACAGCGGTAATCAAAAAGGCCCAAATTGTTAATGGAAGTCTCCACATGCTAAGACCTTTAGTTCTCATATTCAGAACCGTAGAGATATAATTAATACCTCCCAATAAAATAGAGACAACAAATAAAGCCAGTGACACTAACCATAGTGTCATACCAACTCCAGAACCGCTTGAAGCCTGCTCTAAAGCTGATAAAGGAGGATATGCTACCCAGCCTCCCATAAAGGGACCCGTGCTAACGAATAAAGAGAAAAACATAATAACCCCAGCCAGGAAGAAAAACCAAAAGGATAACATATTCATAAAAGGAGAAGCCATATCACGCGCTCCCACTTGCAATGGAATTAATAGGTTACTAAAAGTCCCGGAAAGACCTGCTGTCAAAACAAAAAACACAAGTATAGTACCGTGCATTGTGACAAGCGCATAATAGAAATCAGGGGAAAGTGTTCCTATTCCAGCTTCATTTACAACAATCCATTTACCTAAAAGGGGTTGCAGCCAGGCTAAACTCTCCTCTGGGAATCCAAGTTGCAGTCGGAAAATAAGTGACATCGCTCCACCGATAAAAGCCCAAATCATCCCTGTAATAAGGAATTGTTTAGAGATCATTTTATGATCCATGGAGAAGATGTAGTGAGAAATGAAATTCGACTGATACTTATCGAGCTGTTCATGCTCTTCCTCATGAAAATGATCATCATGACCATATTTCTCAATTAGTACGTCTGTATTTATTTGCTTTACTTCAGTTGCCATTTTCTGAATTTGAATTTTGTCTTTAAATTTCTTCCTTCTTCTCTTCGCCAATTGCTGAAGATTCAGTTTTAATTCTATTATTAGAAATGCCTTGTTCTACTAAAAAGTTCTCAACAGATTGAATTCTGTTGTAATATATTTGCTCATTGTCAGCTTCTGACGTTAATACGACGTTTAATGCAGTAACTTCATTCAACTTGGAAGCGATTTGTTCCAACATGGACAATGCATTTTCGTCTTGAAGTACATGCTCTTCATTCAGAAAAAAGCCATCGACTGAGATTGACTCTGTCAACATTTCCTGATCTATATCTGCAAGGGCTTCTTTATCCATAGAAACCAAAAAATCAAATGCATCTGTAAAATCCTTTACGTCTAATTCAATTTCTGACATAAGTAACTGACCTGCGTAGGGATCGTCATCAGAGTTCCGTATGGAAGATAAGTAGTAAGATGTTTGCTTATCTAACCAAGCCTCATATTCCTCTTCAGTAACAATATTTACTTGCTTTCTCATGGAGAAGTGGCCATTCCCGCATAGTTCTGCGCAAGCTAGTTCATAATTAAAAACTTCCCACTTTTCAGGACCATTGGGATCGTCCGGGTCATCTGGAACACGATATTCCGGATACTTTCTTAGCTCTTCGCGATACTCCTCTGTAGTTTTCGTAGGAGTAAAGACAAAATAAGTGGGCATGCCTGGAACGGCATCCATTTTTACTCTAAAGTGAGGTAGATAAAAATTGTGTAGCACATCACGAGCAGTAATTCTAACCCGAACTTTTTTATCTACAGGAAGTACGATATCCGTTGGCTGGAAATCATCCAAATTGGCCTTCTCTGTCCAAATTTGACCTAATGGGTTAGCCCCTGTAATTCGACGGTAATCTCGTGGACCCAGCTCACCATCCGGACCTGGATATCTCAACAACCATGCAAATTGCATACCAGTAGCTTCTATTTCAATATAATCTTCATCTGGCCCTACATCTGCCATAACCTTGCTCCAGGCATCTAACCCATAAACGACTAAAATAGTCATTACAATAGCGGGAACTATAGTCCAGATAATTTCTAGACGGTTATCATGAGCATTAAATATCGCTTTACGATTAGGGTTATATCTATATTTGTAAGCAAACCAAAAAAGAGCAATATGGGTAAGTACGAACACTATCCCCGTAAAGAAAAGTGTAATGGCGAACATTAAATCTACACTGCTACCATGTTCAGATGCTGCTTGATGAGGACCAAATCCCAACATCCAATTCTTATAGTAAAGTGCTGATAAAATGGTAGCTGCAAGGAATATAACCATGAAAACTAAACCCAACCGTGAATTCCAATAATCACTTTCACGCTGTGCGTCTTCTTCCCCCCTGATGGCTCCGGCTAATTCTGTAACCTTTCCGATTTGCACAACCACAATTACAAGGAGTGCCAGAATTAAAATACTAAGTAAAATTGTCATGCTTTCTTTTTTTAACTATTTCTATTCAAATCACAATAACTAAACCTCATGGTGTAAGCTTTCTTCAAGGAAAGGACTGCGTTTCGGCACCAAGTTGGCACTTGCCAAGCGATTGAAAAACAAGTATAAGAACAAACCTAAAAATCCAACAAATATTCCTATCTCTAAGAGTCCGGGAATTGTAAAACCTGCCTCAAATGATGATGCATGATGTCCTGCTTCAGCAGCTGCATCATGTGCATGATGCGCAATTTCGTGTTCCGTATGTAAAATACCAGGTTTCAACATTAAGAAAAAATCTAACCAGTGACCGACAAAAACAAATATGGAAGCAAAAAGTACTGTCCCATATTTTCTCTTCGTATCATTCCTCATTAAGACAAAGAATGGTAAGACAAAGTTGATCACGAGATTGCCATAAAACAATACTGGATACTGGTCTACCCTTTGTCTAAAATAAATAGTTTCCTCTCCAACGTTTCCGTACCAAATAAGCATATACTGGGAAAACCATAAATAAGTCCAAAATATACTGAAAGCAAATAGATACTTTCCTAAATCGTGAATATGGTCTTTAGATACATTTTGGAAATACCCTTTAGATTTTAAAAATGCAAGAACAATTATTGTTAGGGCAAACATAGCAACCAACCAACTAATCATAGTATACCAGGCAAATAAAGTGCTATACCAATGAGCATCGACACTCATTATCCACAACCAAACTGCAGCAGCCCCTGTAAATCCACCGATCGGAAGAAAAATAGCCGACCACTTATATATACGTTTGTGAAAGGTGAAGGACATATCTCCCTCTTCGTCTTCACGCAAGGAGTTATTGCGAATGATGCGTCCAATCAACACCCAAACGGCACCAAATCCAAGCGTTGCAACTAAGTACCAGGCTGGATTTAAGAACGAGGACTTTGCCTCCATTAATTTATCATTAGCTACTTCTTCCTCAATGCCCCAATGATAGAGGTAATGGAAATCAAAGATTGTTCCTAAGCCTAAAATGGCCATAAGAATCAACCCAACAGGTAGGAAGGCATACATTGCTTCCCAGATTCTCTTAAACCCGGTATACCAACCTGATTCAGCAACTACGTTGGCTGTTAAAAAAAACAGACCCATAAGTGAAATGCCTGTAAAAAAGACGATATTATGAAGCAGATTAGACCAGAGTCTTGTATAATGGCCATTGTCTACAAACAAGTTTAAGACCAGACAGAGTATACCAACCCCCATAAATGCAAACAACACTTTCTTGATTTGAGAATCAAAAGTGAAATTTTGAATTAGTTTGACGTTTCCCATGCTTTGATATTCTTCGTTTTTTTAAACTTGGTCTTTATTAATCTACTATACTTCCAATTACCTCATTCATATCCTCTGCTCCACTAAGGCTGTCCGGCTGACTATCCATATCTACTGAAGGAACACCATAATTGTTTAAGGTATTTTCTTCAGCGGAATATGCTAATTTTTTTTCATCTGCCTGCAGGGAACGAATGTAATGAATAACGTCCCATCGTTCTTTGTAAGAGAGCTTATCTTTGTATGCGCCCATGACATTTTTACCATACATAATAGAGTGATAAAACCTGCCCGGTGAAGCAGCTATAAACTCATCAGAAATAAGATTGGCTGGTTGGGCAGGATACACTCCGCCATCATCACGAACCAAATATCCTAAACCATTGCCTTCTTCACCGTGACAAATACCACAATTAATGTCATAGAGCAGTTTGCCTTTTTCCAATCCTTCCTCACTGATAGGGAACGGATTAACAGTGATTTCTTGAGTAGCTCGAGTACGCTCTTCTTCTGTATCTTCGTAATAGTAAGGAACAAAGCCGTTAGGAGCTCTTTCGTGGTCAACACGTCTCTGGCCATCAGAATTTATTACCTGATCATTCTGAGCGACTCCAGCATATCCTCTGGGTATAGTCCGATCTACAGGTTTGCGAGGATTTGCAAATTTATGATATTCATTTTCTGAACCCCAGGTATTGTAGCTATAATAGTCATAGTAATTAGACTCGTAAGCTATACTGTGCTTCATGTCAGGGACATAATCTCGCCCCGGATAATCTCCTTCGGCTGGAGAACAAGCATACATCAAAAGAATGAAACAACCGAATAAAAGAGCTTGCTGTATATATTGCCGTACGTTCATGACCAATTTTTTATATCGTTTTTGTTTCGACCAGAGTTGCTCCGGTAGATTCAAAATATTCTTCGTATTTATTTTTTTCTTCCCCTTTCTCCTCTCCTTCCGATAATTGAAATGCTACGCAAAACTTATCATCTGTAATTCTATCGTGAAGCGTTGGATTACTTACACCAGGGCCCATTCCACAAACCGTATAAAAGGTAACTACCATTCCAATACTTGCAAAAAGAACCGTAAGTTCGAAAGTTACAGGAATAAAAGACGGGACAGGCCAATAAGGCTTACCTCCATAAATAATCGGCCAATCGGATGCCAAAGCCCAAGTCATAAAACCAAAAGCTGTAATGGTTCCAATCATACCAAATATAAATCCAACAATATGCAAGCGAGACTCCTTCAGTCCTAAAATGGGATCTAAACCATGGACCGGAAAAGGAGTAAATACATCCATTATCTCCAGATGCTTCTCTTTTGCTGTTCTAACTGCAGACAACAAGTCCGTTTCGTCGTCGTACAGACCAAAAATCACATTTGTCTTTCCCATAATAATTTATACTTGTTGACCGGAAAATTGCTTTTCCTCAATATATTTTTTGTTTTGCTCTACATACTGGTCTCCATTGGACTTTAATATTGACTTAATTTCAGCGATTGCAACCACTGGAGCCACCCGCACGAAAATCAGGAAAAGTGTAAAGAATAATCCTAAGCTTCCTAAGAAGATACCAACTTCGACCCAACTAGGAACGTAATAACTCCAACTAGATGGCAAATAATCTCTTGCTAAAGTTGTCGCGATAATAACAAATCGCTCAAACCACATTCCGATATTCACAAAAATGGACATAACAAAGGTTACAAAGACGTTACGACGCATATTTCGGAACCAAAATATTTGAGGCGAAACCAGGTTACAAGTCATCATTGCGAAATAAGCCCACCAATAAGGGCCCAAAGCTCTATTATAAAAAGCGAATTGTTCATATACATACCCGGAATACCACGCTATAAAAAGCTCTGTCAAGTAAGCTACACCTACAATAGTTCCTGTAAGTAAGATCACCTTATTCATACTCTCAATGTGACCTATAGTAATATAATCTTGTAATTTCAAAACCTTTCGAACCATCAACATCAGAGTTTGAACCATAGCAAAACCTGAAAAAATGGCTCCGGCAACGAAATAAGGCGGAAATATTGTAGTATGCCAACCAGGGATTACGGATGTGGCAAAGTCAAAGCTTACAATAGTATGCACAGACAAAACAAGTGGTGTAGCTAATCCAGCTAGTACGAGGGAAAGTGATTCCCATCTTTGCCAGTGTTTCGCTGATCCAGTCCACCCAAAAGACAAAACATTATAAAGTTTTTTACGTATGCCTTTTGCTCTGTCTCTTACTGTTGCAAAATCTGGAACCAGGCCGGTATACCAGAAGAGCAGGGATACAGTAAAGTAGGTACTAATAGCAAATACATCCCACAAAAGAGGCGAATTGAAATTAACCCAAAGTGGCCCCCTTGTATTTGGATAAGGGAAAACGAAGAAAGCAAGCCAAATACGGCCCATGTGAATTAATGGAAATTGTCCCGCGCACATCACTGCAAAAATAGTCATCGCTTCAGCAGCTCGATTCACACCTGTACGCCACTTTTGACGGAAGAGTAAAAGAATAGCTGAAATCAACGTGCCGGCATGACCAATACCTACCCACCATACAAAGTTGGTAATATCCCAACCCCATCCAATGGTTCGATTGAGATTCCAACTACCGATGCCTATCCAAATAGTCCATATTACGGTAAAGGCAAACAGGGCTAAAAAGCCGACAGAAACCATAAAGGCTAACACCCAGGCAACGGATGGTGCACGCTCGGTTGGCGCACAAATGTCCTCCGTAATCTGGTGGTAATTCTTATTACCTTTTACTAATGGTTCTCGAATTGGTGAAGTTATCGCACTCATTCAATTATATTTTCCTAATGATTTCTTTTATAACAAGTTAAGCATCTACGTTATTAATATCGGGATTTCGGTTAACTACCTTCATTTTGTATCCCACTGAGGATTGGGTGTTAACCTCTTCCAATGCGTAATAAGTAAGCGGACTTTCTTTATCCTTCTTGACTTCAGATTCAGGATTATTTACATCCCCAAACTGAATTGCTCCTGTTGGACAGGCAGAGGCACATGCTGTTGTAATATCTGCTTCTCGCAGTCCTCGCCTTTCGGTCCGAGCTCTAAGTTTACCTTCTTGTATGCGCTGAACACAGAAACTACATTTTTCAATAACTCCTCTCGTTCGCACAGTAACATCCGGATTTAGGACCATTCGCGTCAAATTATCCGCGTAGAATGGCTCATCATCTCCTTCAAACACTTTATTTTCATTTAGCCCCCAAAGGTCGGCAGTTGTATAATCCAACCAATTGAAACGACGTACTTTGTATGGACAGTTATTTGCGCAGTACCTTGTACCGATACAGCGATTATAAGTCATTTGGTTTAGCCCCTCACTACTGTGATTTGTAGCAGCTACAGGACATACATTTTCACAAGGTGCGTTGTCACAATGCTGACACATCATAGGTTGATAAGCCGTATTGGGGCTTTCAAAGTCTCCGTAAAAATATCGGTCGATACGCAACCAGGTCATCTCGTGATGCTTTTTCACTTCACTTTTCCCAACAACGGGAACGTTGTTTTCGGAAATACAAGCTACCTGACAAGCTCCACAACCGATACAAGCACTTAAATCAACACTCAATTCCCATTTATGGCCCTTATTATAAAGATCTTCATGACCGGGATAAAGCGATTGCTCATTAAGGTATTGGTGATGTTCTCTTTCGTGTTCTAAATCATGCACAGCTTTCTCTAACTGAGCAGCGTCTGCATGACGAATAATAGTCCGATCAGTAATTGATCCTTGATACCCTTCTGAAAGCGTTACAATAGCTTTCTCATCGACATTTATGGTTTCACCAGAATCAGGATCTTTATCGGAAACACCAAAAGTGTGGTGATACTGCACACTAGCAAACGTATCATCAACCCCTTTTTTATCACTTACATCAATTGCTGAAAAATATTGGACATTGCCATCTTTATCAATAGGGCACATCGGATAAATATTTACCCCAACACCGGCTCCAGATCGTCCAGACACTTCGCGTCCGTATCCGATAGCAATAGCAACCGTTTCCTTTTTCATTCCGTATTGCTGAACTACCGTAACATCCTTCTCTAACGAATCATTTTTAATAGCTACGATATTACCATCTTCTAATTTTTTCCACCCATCAATGGTATTGCCTCCATCCCATTCGACGGGAATATTTAGGCAATTATCCCAAACCGTCCGGCTTAATGGATCTGGCATCTCCTGCAACCATGGGTTATTTGCATATGATCCATCTCCCAAATTAACAGTTTCAAAGAATGCAATCTCTAAACCAGACCCATTGGGTTTATTAATTTGACTGCCCAGCCCATTTACAGATCCCGCATATATTACCTGTTTCACTGAGGGAGAAACCTCGAAGAAACCTTCATGAAGAGCATTATCCCAAAATGAACGGAAACTCATAAATTCATTTTGATTGGGGAATACATTTTTTTCCCAAACTGAACGTATGTATTGGTATGAGGCTTCGGTATAATCCTCTACATCCCCTTCCATTTGCCCGCTCCAACTCATAAGAGATAAAATGGCATTTCTGGAATTGAATAAGGGAGCTATCGTAGGTTGAATAAATCCGTAATGACCTGTTTTAGGTTCTGCATCACCCCAGGATTCTAAATAGTGGGGCTCAGGAGCTGCATGAGAACAAGAAGCAAAAGTCTCATTTGGCAAAATACTTGTCGATATAGATAGACTAACATTTTTTAATGCCTCTTTAAGTTCAGCTCCTCTCGGGTGTGTATAGACTGGATTGACATTACCCAGAAAAACCACAGCATCAACTCGACCATTCTTGACCTCATCTACAAAGGTGTTCATATCTGAATCTACAGTCTGACTCGTCTGAGTCATGCGATCCCATAAAATAGTTGTGCCATAATTTCCAAGCAGGTAGTTAATGTGGTTAACCAATTGCTGCTCTGCGGTATTATTGGATCCAGAGACTATAAGGGTATTTTTACCTGATCGGCTAGCTGTCAATAAATCCTGGGCTGCAGCCTTCACGCCCTTCTCTGCTTTTTCTGAACTCAACTGTCCAGAAATAGTAACCTGAGAAGCACCTTTGGACTTAGCTATTTCATTGTGTAATTTGGCTATGGCGAGCCCTTGCTCAGAAGGCTTTATAAGAACCCGACTATCCGCATTGGACCCCGTTAAGGACATGAATGATTCAAAAGCAATCATTCGCGACATTTCAGGCTTTTTGTAATCTTTTATTTTCCGCTTTTTACTCCATTGCTTAGCGTATTCAACAGGGGAAATCCAACTTCCTAAAAAGTCGGCGCCAAAATTCACAATAACATCGGCTTTGTCAAATCGATAAGAAGGAAGTGCTTTTTGACCGAAGTCTTTTTTATTCGCTAATAACAATGCAGAGTTAGAGTTGGCATCGTAAGCAATCCATTTTGAGTTGGGAAACTTTGAATTAAAGTCCTTGTATGCAGATTTCATGGACGGACTATGCGTAGATGGAGCTACAAATCGAATTTGCGCCCCTGGAGCTAAATACTCACCTACCTTTTTATCCAAATCACTCCATGACATTTCGCTCACTTTACCACCACTAATCTTTCCGGGGTTTTTTATTCGCGTAGAATCATATAGCTCTAAAACTGAAGCTTGTGCCCGAGCACTAGTCCCGCCCTGTGTAATTGGAGATTGTTTATTACCCTCAATTTTAATTGGACGTCCTTCTCTTGTTTTGACTAACACAGGAACAAAGTCTGTTCCGTTTACAAAACTGGATGCGTAATAATTTGCCACTCCGGGAACGATGGCGTCCGGTTTGCTAACGTAGGGAATTGCTCTACGAACAGGCGTCTCACATGCAGCAGCTACAGTCGCTGCGCCTAATCCGAATCCTAGATACTTTAAGAAGTCTCTACGATTAGATTTTAGTCCGCTATCGGACTCATCTTTTGCCATTTCGTTTGCTACAGGCAGCTCGAAAAACTCTTTTTGGCTAGTTTCTACAAAATCTTTATCGCCATTTAAGTCTTTTGTTCCTACCCAGATATTATCGTTATTCTTCATTGTATATACATTCCTAGATTAGATGAATGAGATTAATAATGACATTTTTGGCACTCTAAGCCGCCGATATCCTCTACTGTCACTTTTTCGCGCTCACCATTCTGCAATTCATTGTGATAATGTTCAAATTCTTTATGATAGTACGGATTATCTTTAAATCCTTTTACTTCAGATTGCCTGTGGCAATTAATGCACCACCCCATTGACAATGGCGCATACTGAGCTAACACTTCCATCTCTTCTACAGCGCCGTGGCATTGTTCACATTCCACTTGTCCTGAGGTGACGTGTTGCGCGTGATTGAAATACACGTGGTCAGGCATATTGTGTATGCGAACCCATTCGATCGGGCCAGTTACAGATGATTTTTGTTCATTTGTTAATGAGTTGACAATTTCATTCCACTGATCATCCCGAACAAGCTTACCTTCCTCGTCGATGATATCAAGTTCATTGTCCTTAACATATTCCGCTTCAATCCATTCTTTATAGACTTCTGCTAATTCCTCATTAGACATCTTTTCGTAATCCTCTATATATGTATCATTAATAGGATTATATCCGATAGATGCAAAAACTTTAGTCAATTCTTGTGTACCGTACTTCGACCCTTTCTTGATCGCTCTATGGCAGTTCATGCAGGTATTCGCAGCAGGAATAACGGAGTGTTTACTTCTCCGCGCACCATCATGACAATATTGACAGTCGATTTTGTGCAGGCCTGCATGCGTTTCATGAGAAAACTTAATGGGCTGCTGGGGAGCATAGCCTTGTTGCCTACCTAAATTTATTGCATTATTTACAGTTGTGTAGCCTCCTACCACTACCAATGCAAAAATCAGAAGTCCTATAACTGATTTAGAGGTAAGTATTTGCCAGATGGATTGAGAGGGTGCAACCGTTCCTTCTACTTTTGCACGTGCAATAGCGTTTAGAACATTAATAATTCGAGCCAGCACAAAGGCAAGAACGAATAAGATAAGAGCAAGCGTTATGAATAGGAAAGTATTAGATGACTCATCATCACTTTCTGTTTCAACTGCAGCTACCTGCTCGCCAGCTGCTTTAGGTGGATATGTTCCTTCATAAACTCCTTTGATATAAGCTAATACATTCTCAATTTCCTGATCAGTCAGATTAGGGAAATTATTCATAACTGTGGGTTTCCATTCATCCCACAATTCATTAGCTCTTGGGTGTCCCTCAGATATTAATCGTTGAGAGTATCGAATCCAAGTATATAAATCTTCCCGCGGATATTCTGCCCATCTCTCCTGTGTACCGCCTAAAGCAGGACCTGTCAAGTCGTCCTTCATGTTTTTGTTGTGGCAGGAAGCACACTGTGAGCGGAACAAACTTTTTCCCGCATCCAGATCAACACTTGTAGTTGTGGCTTCACTTCCCTCTCCCTCTCCTTCTTGCGCATATGCTTGAATAGTCATAAGGGAAAGCGAAAGTAAAAACACACATAATGATAGCAGCTTATTGTTCATATCTAGTGTCTATTGTATAGTCAATCGTAGTCTTTATATTTATCTCCAACCGAGATTATTTGGTCACTCAAAAATAGAACCCTTTCTCTCTTTAACCAATATTGGCATCAGAATCGATTTTATTTAGAATTCATCTAAATAGAGTCTCATTTAATTCTTTCACACTGCCACTTTTGCCTTTATCGGCGGATGAGGATTATAGTTCAATAATTGAAAATCCTCAAAGCTAAATTTATTAATATTCTTTATGTTTTCGTTCAATTTCATTGTTGGCAATTGCCTGGGTTCTCGGCTTAACTGCAACCGAGCTTGCTCAAAATGATTTGTATATAAATGAAGGTCCCCAAATGTATGTACGAAATCACCTACCTCTAGATCACAAACTTGAGCTATCATCATGGTAAGTAAGCTATACGAGGCTATATTAAAAGGAACACCTAAAAAAACATCCGCTGATCTCTGATATAACTGACAGGATAATTTCCCCTCTGCCACGTAAAACTGAAACATCACATGACATGGATTTAGTTGCATCTCCTCTAGTTCGGCCACATTCCATGCACTGACAACAATTCTTCGGGAGTCCGGCTTGGTCTTTATCGTTTCAATAGCTTGTTGAATTTGGTCAATGCCTTCTTTAGATCCGTCCGGCCAACTTCGCCATTGGCGACCGTAAATTGGTCCCAGGCTTCCATCTTCTTTCGCCCATTCATTCCAGATACGAACATTGTGCTCTTGCAAATATTTTACGTTAGTATCCCCTTTTAAAAACCAGAGTAACTCGTAAATAATAGACTTTAAGTGGACCTTTTTAGTTGTTAGCAGGGGGAAACCTTCGTTTAGATCGAATCGGACTTGGCGTCCGAATACTGATCTAGTCCCTACTCCAGTTCGATCGGATTTGTCTATTCCATTTGTTATGATATCATCGAGCAAATCCAAATACGTTCGCATAGACTAGTTTTAGTATAGTGATGCAAATATAAATATATTGTTAATTTTTATATAATTTTTTTCCCATATGTGATTATAATTTTGTCCTATCGAGTCTTTTATATCCCAAAGCCCTTACAAGTAAACGGCAGTAGGAATTATAAACTGTCTTTTGCGTGAGGGATAGAAGTGGCAGGCGTGCTGCCCTGCGCCTAGCAGCCGTAGAGCGAGGAGGTGACCGGCGGAAACCCACCGCAGCCGAACGGATGCCGGCGCAAGGCAGCATGACTATAAACGGATAGCCCGGCCCGGGTAGCGAAATAAGCTACCCGGGACACGCCCATAAAAACATATTAATTATTTGAGTCGGAGAGTGTTTCAGTGACTGATTTATGTTCTAACTGACGAAAATCTACGGGACTCAAACCCGAAACTCCTGGCTCATTCATGTAAACACCGTAGATGATGTCGACGGCGGCCATAGTGGATTTATTATGGGTCACGATTATAAACTGTGACTGCTCAGCAAAGCGCTTGATGATGCGATTGAATTTCTCAATATTCGCATCATCCAGGGGAGCATCTACCTCATCAAAGACGCAGAACGGGGCCGGTTTTAATAGATATAGTGAGAATAGCAATGCTGTGGCCGTGAGCGTCTTTTCACCTCCCGATAATTGTGAAAGACTTTTGGGACGCTTCCCCTTGGGTTTTGCTACGATTTCTACATTGGATTCCAGCGGGTCGTCCGGATCCGTCAGGACTAAATCAGCATCATCGCCTTCTGTAAAAAGAGTCCGGAACACGTCAATAAAATTAGATCTAATTTTTTCAAAGGCATCCATAAATTGCCGGGTAGCCTGTGTTTCGATCTCCTGAATTGTAGTTTCCAATTTCTTTTGGGCCTCGAGAATATCATTCTTCTGGCCCAGCATCAGTTCGTATCGCTCGTTGGTCTCTTTATAAGCTTCGACGGCCATGGGATTAACATCGCCAAATCGTTGTAATTTTTCTTTTACCTTTTGCACTTCAGATTCCAGCTCCTCGTGCGACCCCTCAAAATCGGGAGATTGATCAATGATTTGATTGATGGAAATATCAAATTCTACTTTTAAGCGTTCAGATATCCCGTGAAGTTTCATTTTCGTCTCTGCATGCCTGTCTTTAAGGGATTGGAGAAATTCTTGTTTTTGCCGCTGCATCTGATGCAAGGCTTTCACTTCTTTCTCTAATTCGGAAATTTCATTGCGCTCTTCAAAATAAATGCGCTCAACAACATTTAGGGATTTGCTTTTTTCTTCCTTTTTTTGATAAAGTTTAGCTAGTCTTTCACGGACCTGTTCTTCTGTTTGGGTATTTCTTTTTTGCTCCTCCTCCAGCTCTCTGATCTCGTTTTTATGCTGTGTAAGAAGGGTGAAAAGATCTTCTTTTCTCGACTTTTGGTATTCGAGATCTTTTGCCAACTGGGTACATCTATTTTCTTGCTGAATAGCGCTAATTTGCGCTTCATTATACTGTTGAGACAGCTCTGAAAAAGCTAGTCCCTGCTCTTCATAAATGGAATCCGTTTGTTCTACTTTAGTTTCAAATTCGCGTTTTTGCACTTTGAGGTCTGACCATTGATTCTCAATCTGTGCTATCTCCTTTTTAATTTGAGTTTGGGTTTCCTCGAGTTTTTTGCTCTGCCCATGAATATCGCTAAGGGAGGACTCAATATTATTTATCTGATAATCCAGCTTTTCGTATTCGCTTTTGGCCTCAGCAAGCTTGAATTGAATATGCTGGATTTCTTCTTCTTTATCCTCGCTTTTTATTCCGTCCCATTCTTTTTCTAAATCTTGGATTGATTGTGCTTTTTCTTCAAGTATAGTTTTCAAATCCTTGATTTCCTTTTCAACTCTCTTTAGGTTTTTCTTTCGACCAAGTCGTTTGCCTTCAAACAAACCCGAGGACCCACCACTCATTAGGGCCTTTTGAAAAGCAGCACTACCATCGGAAACGAGAAAGGTGAACTCTGGATGTTCTTCTGCCAACTGAAAAGCAACAGCTTCTTCATCTACGATATAAACCCCCTTAAGTAATAGGTTTATAAGGGATTCATACAGAGAGTCTGTTTCGACAACGTCCTGAGCTGGAATTGCTTGAGCAATATTTTGAGACTTTTCCAATAATTGTTGAGGTTCATTTAAAAGGAATCTCGCTTTACCTTTTTGGGTCTCTTTTAGTAATTGAATGCCTTTGAGTGCATCTTCTCGGTCATTGACAATAAAGTGACTCAAATAGTTTTCCAAATAGTTTTCCAGTGCAGCTCGGTATTCGGCCGGGCAGATAAGCACATCGGAGAAAAGTGCAGCGGGCTTTTCCCATTTCTTAGACCGGATCAAGTATTTTGTAGATTCGGGAAAGCCCTCCAGTTTTTCTACCAGGTTTTTGAGTAATTGAAACTCGTTTTGCAAGGCATCATATTTCCGCTCTAATTCTTGCGCTTCCTTTTCCTTTTTTGATTTTTGAAGTTGGATCTTTTCGGCGATTTCCTTTCGCTCTTCCTCACTTTTTTGAAGCTGATTCAAGGTGCTAGCCAACTGACCCACCCGCTTTTCTTGTTGCTGGAAATTCGTTTGTAATTCTTCCCTTTGAGTTTTCTGACCTAGACGTTGTTCCTGAAGGCGATTCCATTGGCTAACGGCATCTTGCATTCGAGATTCTAAAACTGCTAATTTCTGTCTCCAGTCATATTCGCGTTGTTGAATATCCTGCAGCTTTTTGATTCGAGTATTACGGCCAGACTTTATTTCTTGATAGGATTTCTTGCTTTCCTCCTTTTTGTGTTTTAAGTCTGAAAGAATTTCTTTTCGCTGATCTAAATGGACGTTTTCTTCTTTTAGTTTAGATTCCAATCCAGATATCGTTTGAGATAGTGATTGAATCTTCTGTTCATTATCGTCGATTTGACCGGAAAGTCTTTTTACCGACTGTTGCCCATAGGATATGCTTTGTCGCGTGATATCCCGCTTATTTTCAAGGGATTGAATTTCTCGAACGACCCCGGAAAGGTCACGTTGATTTTGATTAACTGAACTTTCTTTTTGGAGGTTCTGCTTTTTTTTGCTTTCTACTTCAGCTTCTTTAGTGCCAATTTGAGCTGAGAGTTGGCTAGCGGCAGTTTCAATCTCCACTAGTTCCCTTTTAATCGATACAAAATCATCACGAGTTTGGCTAGAATGGAAAATGGCTAAATCAATACTGTAAGATCTATACTTATCTTTTAGGGTCAGATACTTTTCGGCTCTTTTTGCTTGCCTTTTGAGCTGTTTTAGGGTGTTTTCCAATTCGTGCAGTAGGTCCTCTACGCGATCCAGGTCGGCGTTTGTAAGTTTTAACTTATTAAGCGTTTCGCGTTTGCGCGATTTATATTTTGAAATCCCGGCAGCCTGTTCAAACATCTTTCGTCGCGCCTGATCTTTGTCACTGAGAATATCATCGACCATGCCCAATGCAATGATGGCGTAGGAATTACTTCCAATGCCCGTATCCAGCAACACAGACCGGATATCTTTAAGTCTGCAGGTTACATCGTTAAGTCGATATTCGCTATCTCCCGAACGATTTAGAATACGAGTAATTGTCAATTCACTATACTCAGATTTAATGAGCCCTTTATCATTCTCAAAGGTGATAGATGCACGCGCTACCGGGGCTGGTTTCCGTCTTTTTGTTCCATTAAAAAGAACATCACCCATCTGTTCGAGTCGAAGCTCTGAAGACCTTTGCTCACCCAAGACCCAGCGAATCGCATCGACTACATTAGACTTTCCCGATCCATTTGGTCCTACTACGCCTGTTATTCGTTCATTAAAATGTATGACGGTTTCCCGTGCAAAACTTTTAAATCCTTTCATTTCGAGGCGGAGAAGTTTCATAGCTGACAAAGATAGAAAAAGTCAAATTATAGTGAGGCAGAATAGAAACCAGCTAAAGAATACCTTATCCTATTTCAGCAAGACTATTTTTGAATTTTAGTTTCAAATAAACGATCAAGAAAACAAAACGAAATTAAATCACGACAGATTTCCATTTCTCTGTTCTGAGATAATAGAATGAAAATACAAAAATAAGCACCCAATATAATATCTCTAAACTCCATGCCCATGGAAGAGAAATACCCCAAAAAAGGATGGCTAGAAACAAGATACCCACATAAAATATAGCAGTAAAAGACTGCATTTTTAAAGCAAAGAGAGTAGCGCCTGTACCACTTAAGCCATTGAAATAAATACTAGCCACAGAAAATGTCATTAAAATTAAAAGAATCACATAAAACACTGGCTGGGCAGCTACGAAAAGGGCCATGTCTGCTCTTCCAAAAAGCGGATATAAAAGATACTGAGGTAGAATCACAACGGGAATAGAAATAGCCAGCGTAAATAGAAACGAAAACCACGCTGTCCGTTGAATGATTGGAAGTACTAAGCCTGATTGTCCTCTTCCAATTGCATTACTTACCAAAGTATTCACGCCTGATGCAAAACCCCAACAGGGGATACTTAATCCTAAGTATACAATGCGTCCTAAATTAGTAATTGCGAGCGGCTCCTCTCCCATCTTTTCTATGAGTAGAAAAAAAACAAACCAGCTCCCTACACCGACAGCGTACTGGATAACTATGGGAAACGATGTTTTAAGCATCGTGCTCAACAAATTCCACTGAACTTGTCCCCATACCCACAGTTCCATGGGTTTCAGTTTTTTATCAAATAAGGCATAAATAAAAAAAAGTGCAACAGCGACGACTTCTGCTGAACTACTGGCCAGGCCAGCTCCTTTAATGCCCCATTCCGGAAATCCCCAATATCCAAAAATGAGCACGTAGTCTAAGAATATATTGACAACGGCTAAGACTACAGTATTCAGAATGATAAAGCGAGACCTCGAAATACCCATGTACAAAGCCATCATACAGAGACCGGCGTAGGCAAAAAACACGCCCCAGGATCTGTGAACAAGATACTCTAAACAACGGTCGTAAACTTCGGAGGACTGAATAATTAAGCTGAACAACCATGGCGTACCGTACCATAGAAATAAAAACATGATAATAGCGAGAACTATTTCAAAGAAAAAAAGCATGCGAAAGGTCTTCCCAAGCAATTGATAACTCTGCTCACCAAACCTGCGAGCTATCATAATTTGTCCACCCTTAGAGAATCCAAATCCGATCGCATTTACCGTTAGGTAAAACACGCTTACCAAACCAATAGCAGCAAAATCAACATCTGAAAAGTGGTACAAAAATAGCGAATCAGTTAGCGCAATTAAATTTTGTGCCGCGCTCCCCAACATAATTGGAAAGGAGAGGTTGAAGATATATTTATACGAAGGCAATTTTTCCATCTGCAGGCAAATATCCCAATAATTATTGAGATAAAATTTCTCAGCGTCAAAGAAAATAATTGCCTTAAGTGTACCTGTAATAAATTATCTATATTCGTTTGAAATTTAAGATAATATGGTACGCAATATTAGGCTAATTGGAATTATTTGTTCACTCGTACTATTTTATCAATGTGATAGACCGCAAAAAGAACCTATGACTATAATGGATGCCTCAAAATCGTTTTCTGCACCACAAGCTGCTCAAAAGGATACTCTCTTAATCAAGCATGGAGATGAGCGAAACGATCCGTATTACTGGTTAAATAAACGAAAGGATTCGGCAGTCATAGCTCATTTAGAAGCAGAAAATAAATACTTGAACCAAGTAACAGCTCATCTCAAGCCATTTGAAGAGAAGTTGTTTGAAGAAATAAAATCAAGAATAGCTCCCAATGATTCTTCCGCTCCATACCTGAAGAATGGATACTATTATTATGTGCGATATGAAGAAGCATTTGAGCATCCTATCTACGCCCGAAAAAAAGGCACCGTAGATTCCGAGGAAGAAATAATGCTTGATGTAAATAAGTTGGCAGAAGGCTATTCGTATTATCAGGTGTCAGGTCTATCTGTAAGTCCAGATAATCAGTGGTTAGCGTATGGCGTGGATACACTAAGTCGCAGGATTTATACCATATACTTTAAGAATCTTAAAACAGGTGAAACCCTAGAAACGACTATAAAAAACACAACAGGAAGAGCGGAGTGGGCCAATGACAGTCAAACGGTCTTCTTCAGTAGGAAAGATGCCACTTTGCGCCCTTTTCAAATATGGCGGCAGCAGATAAATCAACCAGAGTCTATAACCTTGGTATACGAAGAAGCTGATCCCACTTTTGTGTGCTATGTTGATAAATCAAAATCAAACGACTATATTTTCATTGCCTCCTCCGCCACAAAAACCTCGGAATATCGGTTAGTGCCCGCCGACCAACCTAATCTGGAGCCTAAAATATTTCATCCGCGCGAGCGAGGAATGGAATACGATATTGATCATTTGGCAGATAGTTTTTACATCCTTACCAATTGGGAGGCTGAGAATTTCCGATTAATGACTTGTGGGCTAGAAAAGACCCGAAAAAAATATTGGAATGAAAAAATTGCGCATCGAGATGATATCCTTATTCAGGATATCGAGTTATTTCAAGGTGGCATCGCCGTATCCGAGCGCGTTGACGGAATTTCTAAAATTGCTTTGTATGACTGGGAAGAAAAACCTTACTACATCGATTTTGAAGAAGATGCTTACACCAGCTACCTTGGGGTTAATGAAGAAAGCGGCAGCCGAATCATTCGGGTTCAGTATACGTCGATGACTACGCCAATGAGTTCATTGGATTACCATGTTGATTCAGGAGAAATCAAGCGAATAAAAGAGCAACAAGTTCAGGGTGGATTTTCGAAAGAGAATTATGATTCTAAGCGAATAATTGTTACCGCGCGAGATGGAGAAGAGGTCCCCGTATCGCTGGTGTATCACAAAGATTTAGACCGCACTAAGAGCCAACCGCTTTTGTTATACGGCTATGGTTCTTACGGCTACTCTATAGATCCCTACTTCTCTCACGTGCGCTTAAGCCTGTTGGACCGTGGAGTAATGTTTGCTATTGCTCATATTAGAGGAGGAGAGGAAATGGGAAGAAAGTGGTATGAAGGTGGCAAGATGATGAATAAGAAGAATACTTTTCAAGACTTTATTGATGTTGCCTCCTTTTTTGTTGAAAGCAAGCAAACAACTCCGGACCAACTCCTGGCTATGGGCGGAAGCGCGGGCGGTCTCTTGATGGGAGCGATAGTCAATATGCGCCCTGAACTGTTTAGAGGTGTAGTTGCAGCTGTTCCGTTTGTGGATGTCTTGACTACCATGTTGGATGAAACCATACCGCTAACCACCGGAGAATATGATGAGTGGGGTAATCCCAACGAGAAAGAGTCCTATGACTATATCAAATCATATTCGCCCTATGATAATGTTGACGCCAAAAATTATCCTGCCATATTAGCCACGACTGGCTTTCACGATTCACAGGTTCAATACTGGGAACCTGCCAAATGGGTCGCCCGACTCCGAGATCATCAAACCGGGGATGCTCCTATCCTTTTATACACAAATATGGAAACGGGCCATGGCGGTGCATCTGGAAGATATGAACGGTATAAGGATACGGCTATGGAATATGCCTTTCTATTGGATTTAGTGAATAAAGTTGAGTGAGGCTACTCTTCCAAAACATCTGAATAAATTCTCTCCAACTTCTGGGTTTGCGTATCCCAGTGACAATGATTTTTCATTTCTAAAGCACCCGCTTTCAATTGATCATATGCCTTGGGGTCATCCTCCAACTCAAAAATTTTAGACTGTAAAGACTTTGAAGATTGGTCCTCCAATAGTAAACACCCTCCAAATTTTTTGTGATACTTGATATACTCTGGAAATGCGGGATTAATAGAAGGAACACCCCACTGCGCGTAGTCAAAGAATTTATTAGCCAAAGAATAGTAATAGTTTAGACTATTTCCCTCAAGCAAATTAAGTCCCAACCAGGCCTGCGCAGTAAACTTGTCCAACTCATCGGGAGAAATACGACCCAATAATTCTACTCTATCCGAAAGGTGGTATCTACGGATTATGGCTGCAAGTTCATCCTTGATGTCACCATCCCCTGCTATCTGAAGCTTATAATTGGGCATGCCACGCATGGCTATAATGGCATTTTCAAGACCTCGCCCCCTGTTTAAAGCGCCCTGATAAAAGAGTAGTCGGGTCTGCGTAGTCACCTCAGTATCATTAGAACGCAACAAAGGTCGGTTTTCAATGACTGAAAAATCAATGTTGTAGGTAGAGGATAAAATACGAGCTAAAGAATCAGAAACGGTATAAGCAGCATCTAATCGGTTTGTAGCCCATAACCCCAAGGCATGCCATGCATATCGCTTGAAGGGCCGGCCTCTCAGTTCCGGAACCTCTATAAAGTGTTCGTGTGAATCTAAAATCCATGCTGAACTATGCTTCCTCGATATGCGATAGCCAGCCAGCAACGTATCAAAATCATTACTTACTACAATATCCCAGGGTCCTTTACCTGCTACATCTACCATTTTTTTATTCATCATAAAGTACATGCCTGGCCCAGACTGAAAAGAAAGCGAAATACGCTCCGTATCAATACCATCCCAATCCAATTGTACTGAACCTGAAAGCTGGCGGCCGATAATGGATACATTGGCACCTAAGTCGGCTAGGGTTTTAGCTGTGCGGTGCACGCGCTGATCAAATGTGATGTCAGTGCTGACTAAAAGCAATATTCTCTTATCCTTTATTTTACTCTTCATCTACCCATTCCATTTCAAATTTGGAATTTATTTTCACTTTCCCTTCAGACTCTAGTTCAGACAAAACTTGTAACAACCGTCTTTTATACACTACAGGATATTGATAAGTCCATTTTCTAATCGACAGAGAATCGTGTATTGCCAGTTTCGTTTGAATATCCTTAATAATCGCTACCTTTTTCTCCGGGTCTGCAAACCGCTCCAGGCGGCTTCCCAGGCAAATATCGCAGGCTCCACAGTTTTCCTTCATAGACTCCCCAAAATAATTGAGCAGAATATGTGTTCTGCACTCCTCCGCCTGAATATAAGCCTTCATTGCTCCCCAGCGCTTCTTTGCCCGCTTTTTATTTGCATTAAGCGTTTCCGCATTGATGTAAATATCCCCAGAAGGCGGACGACTTTGTAAAAACGTGATCCGCTCGCCACTTTGAGCCGGAATAAAATCAATAACTTCTCTTTTATCTAGTCTTACTAGGTAAGATTTAACTTCATCTGTGCTGATTTCGAGTTGCCGAGCCATATCTCGCTCCCGAATGCGAACATAATCAATAAATAAACCTTCGTATGAGCGCAACAGATGTTTGATAAAGACATCAAATTGAGGATCCGCTAATTGCATACGATATAAATCCTCACGATCCGTTTTCATACGCAAACGCGAAGGGCTAGAAAGCCCATTTGATAGTTCAATCCAGCCGCTGAGTTCCAATTGACGCATCGCGTGAAAAACGCGCATGGGTTTCCAATCATTCGTCCTACTGAACTGAATAATGTCAAATTCAAGACTTGAATACTGTCCTGCGCCTATAGCTAATTTACTCCACGAAAAAAGCGCACGCATCACATCCTTTATGAATTGGATGTCGGGATACATTTGATTCAACCTATCTTCTATACGCTGGATAGAGCTATCATCGTAAATCAGAACGGCAAAAGAAGGTTGACCATCTCGCCCGGCCCGCCCGGCCTCTTGATAGTAAGCTTCAGGACTGAATGGGATATCCATATGAATGACCGCACGCACATTAGATTTATCTACTCCCATTCCAAAAGCGTTTGTAGCCACCATTATAGAAGCCTCATCCTCCAACCATTTCTGTTGGCGTTCGGCGCGATCTTTCCCACTCAGACCGCCATGATAATACAAGGCCTTCAATCCTCGCTGCTGCAAAAACCGAGCTATTTCCGCTGTTCGGAAGCGCGATTGAGTATATATAATTTGTGTTCCTTTGACACCCTGCACCACCTGTAATAGCCGATCGTTCTCAAAACTATCTTTAATCACGATAAATTTTAGATTCTCTCTGTGAAAAGACCCCCGAAACTCCTGAACCTCTATCATTTTCAGTTGCTTCGTAATATCTTCAGCCACCTCTGTTGTAGCTGTAGCTGTCACCGCAAGTATCGGACAGCCTTTCAAATGATCTTTAATATTGGAAATTTGCCGGTACGATGGCCGAAACTCATGGCCCCACTGGGAAATACAGTGCGCTTCATCCACGGCTAAAAGCGATATATTCAGATACGGTAAATGGCCTAAAAACAAATCTGTATGCAATCGCTCCGGTGAGATATATAACAACTTAATCTTTCCATCCACACATTGCTTAAGAATATCTTCAATATCACTACGCTTCAAACCACTGTGCAGGGCACGAGCCGGAATATTTCGCCTTTTCAATTGGTGGACCTGGTCCTGCATTAGAGCGATTAATGGTGAAACGACCACAGTTAAACCAGAAAAGCAAAGCGCTGGAACTTGATAACAAATCGATTTTCCACCCCCTGTTGGCAAAAGAGCTAAGGTGTCTTGGCCCGACAGCACCGCGTCGATAATAGGTCTTTGTAGTGGGCGAAAACTATCGTATCCCCAAAATTCTTTTAAAACCCGTTCAGGCTTCGAGTGAGGCATGCTTTTTTTATATTGTCAAAGTTGAAGATAAGTCCAATTCCAAATAAGTCCATCAATTGGTCAAAAAACAATTGCGTTTAGTCAGGCGTTTTAATAATAAACACTCTATGATTCCTTTATTTCCAATACCCATGGTTGCCTTTCCTACCGAAACAGTCAATTTACATGTTTTTGAATCGCGATACAAAGAGTTGGTACGCGATTGTATGGAGAATAATAGGCTCTTCGGTCTGGCTCCCTACATCGATAACAAAGTGAAACCCGTTGGAACATTAATGAAAATCAGGCAAATTGAAAAAGAGTACCTTGATGGCCGTATGGATATTACTACAGAGGCACAGGGTTTATATCAGATGAGAACTTATAAAAACCCAATGGAAAATAAAGAGTATGCAGGTGCAGAAGTAAAGTCATTTTCTTATGATCGAGAAGCTGACCCTATACTTGCTTCAGAAATAAGGGAAAAAATGAAAATTATATTTGAAAGCTTACAAATAGATAAATCCATCCCAGCAGCTGAAATTCTTCTTTCCTACCACATAGGTCACAGTGTTGGCTTTTCTTTAGAAGAAGAGTTTGAATTACTCGCCATGTCAAAGGAATACGACCGACAAATCCAAATACTTAGCCAAATCGACCAAATCATACCCAAAATAAAGACAGCTGCACTCGTTAAAGAAAAAGCCTTACTCAATGGCGAATTTCGATCATACCAGTCACCCACTAATTTTTAGTACCTACAAAAGCTAAAGTCATATTGAGTTAGCCGATGACAAATCACCTTGTATTGCCACCTAAGGCAAAATTAGTTGGTTAGCTATTCTTCATTGAAAATGTGATTCAGCCTAGCGAACCGCTTTTAGGAAAAATATGCATCTTTATACTCTGTCTTTATTTAGTTGAAACCATCAAATCAACAATGAATTATGCGTGCATATTGGCTATTCCTTTTGATCCCATTTCTTTTCACTCAGTGTCAGGGGCCCGACACCTCACCCTACCCTCTGCTGCCTTCAGATTTGACAGACTCCGCAACACAATCCATGATTGTAACTGCACATCCCTTAGCTACTCGAGCGGGACTCAGTATTTTACGAGAAGGAGGTAATGCGGTAGATGCCACTATAGCTGCGCAATTTGCACTTGCTGTGGTTTATCCCAGGGCGGGAAATATTGGCGGAGGCGGATTTCTCGTCGTTAGAGAACCGGATGGAACAGCTACTACCTTAGACTTTCGCGAAAAAGCACCACAACTCGCTCATGAAAAAATGTACCGGGATTCTCTGGATCAAGTCGTTCCTGCCTGGAGTTTAGAAGGACCCACCGCTTCGGGTGTCCCGGGTACCGTAGCTGGTTTATATACTGCCTTTGAGAAATACTCGCAATTGCAAAACTGGGAACTGCTCCTAACCCCCGCTATTCAATTAGCGGAAAGAGGCTTTGCTGTAACTGCCTCAGAGGCTGCACGCTTAAACAGGTATCAAGCGGATTTCAAGAAATGGAACTCAGCTTCCATCTGCCCCATGATCAAAGACAGCAGCTGGCAAGAAGGAGATGTTTTAGTCCAAAAAAGATTGGCACAAACACTGGCTAAAATCCAAAAAGAAGGTCCAGAAGGATTTTACGCTGGCAATTTGGCTCAGCAAATCGACCAATTTATGGATACAAGTGGAGGTTATATCCGACAGAGCGATTTAGAGGCCTACGAAGCCATCTGGCGCGAACCCATCCAGGCACAATACAAAGAATTTAAAATGATTTCCATGGCACCTCCTTCCAGCGGCGGGATTGCCCTGGCCCAAATTCTACTTTCTATAGAGCCATACCTAAGCGAGACAGACATTCTCAGTCCACCAGCAGCCCATCTCATCGTGGAAGCTGAGCGACGCACCTACGCCGATCGAGCGCAATACTTAGGAGATCAAGATTTTGTTGAGATTCCTGACTTTTTACTGGATAGTGCATATTTAACTCAACGTATGAGTACCTATCATCCCAATCGTGCCAGCAAAAGCGATCAAATTGGAGTTGATTCCATACGGATTCAAAAAGAGAGTTTCGAGACCACTCATACCTCTGCGGTAGATGCGGACGGACTCGCAGTCTCTCTGACTACGACGCTGAATTCCAATTATGGCTCAAAAGTTATGCTCCCTCAGGGTGGCTTTTTCCTCAATAATGAAATGGACGATTTTAGCGTCAAACCCGGGATTCCGAATCAATTTGGTCTCGTGGGCAGTCAGGCCAATGCCATTGCTCCCGAAAAGCGCATGCTCAGCTCCATGACACCCACCATATTTGAAAAAGACGGTGACTTATTTATGATCATAGGTAGTCCGGGCGGGTCGGCCATCATCACTTCTGTTTTGCAAGTGTTCCTCCATGTCGCAGAGGGAGATTTGTCCCTCTCAGAGGCGATAGCTCAGCCCCGTTTCCACCACCAATGGCTCCCTGACCACATTATGATCGAACGAGAAAACTGGCCTCATCAACTCGGACGGGACTTACGTGCTAAAGGTCATCAATTGGACACGCTGAATTATCTCGGCTTGGTAAAAGCTATCTTGAAATCGGGTGACTCCTATATTGGCTGTGGAGATCCCCGCTCGGAAGATCATGCTGAAGGATTGGATGAATAGTTCTATTATTTTTTTGGGCGTGCCCCTCGTCCACGAGCCAAAACCTCGGGACTCGGGTCGGGCTATGCAGGGGTTTCGTGCTGGAGATCGCCTATGGCGACTCTCTGCACCGCTCGCCGTGCTCGCGCCCTTTCTATCCCTCACGCTTTCGGCCTACGGCCGAGATTAAACGAACTAATAAAAAGTCTCTCATTATACTTTTAAAATAACAAGTGTTACTCTAAGAAAAAGAAATCAACTTCCTCATTATTAATACAATACGCAATGATAATGATAAAAGCCTTAATCAATCTAAAATTTGACTTTTTCTTTGCTCAAACTTCCAGGCGGTAGACATTATATCGAATAAATCATACTGGGGTGTCCACTTTAATATAGATTTAGCCCGTGAAGTATCGGCATAGATCGCAGGTAAGTCGCCCGGTCTGCGACCAGATATCTGGGACGATATGGTCTTTCCGGTCGCTTCTTCAAAGGCATGAATAGCTTCCTTGACACTCACACCTTTCCCCGATCCTAAATTGAAGGCTTTCCATCCCTTTTCCATGAAACCCATCGAATATTCCAATGCCTGTACATGCGCTTGAGCCAAATCACAAACATGGATATAATCGCGAATGCAACTCCCATCTCTCGTGGAATAATCATCGCCATAAATGGCCACATAGGGTCGTTCCCCTGAAGCCACCTGCGTGATGACTGGAACTAAATGGGAGACCGGATGTTTCGGACACTCTCCAATTAGTGCTGAAGGGTGAGCGCCTGCCGGATTAAAATAGCGCAAGATGACAGCATGGTCCAGGGCGCCTGACCTAACACTATCAGAAATGATCTGCTCTCCCATCTGTTTGGTAGCCCCATATGGAGAGGCAGGCTTTCCAATAGGCGTTTCCTCCGTAACGGGCATAGTGGCTTTATCTCCATATACGGTGCAACTCGATGAAAAAATGAGGTGAGCAATATCATGATCTCTTGCCCCCTCCAATACGTGCAGTAAGCTTGTTAGATTATTGCGGTAGTAGGCAAGAGGAGATTTTACAGATTCTTCTACTTCAATACTGGCGGCAAAATGAATAATGCCTTCAATATCGGGATGATCAGATAAAACTGTTTGTAATGTCGACTGCTGAGAAAGGTCTAAATGATAATGACTAAAGTCCTTACCAGATATTTTCTTAATATTGTCTAATATGGAAGGATGACTATTGGAATGATTATCAATAGAAACGATTTCATAATTTTGGCGCAGAAGTTCTACAATCGTATGTGAACCGATATACCCTGCCCCACCAGTAACTAAAATTTTTGCCATAAACTCAACTCATACATGAAGCTAAACAAAGATAATAGGATTCCGGAACTAGAGCACATTATTCGAGATGCCGGTGCAGCCATCATGGAAATCTACAATCAAGATGAGCGAGGGATATCATACAAAGACGATAACAGTCCGCTCACGCGTGCGGACCGGGCCGCGCATCAAATTATATTTGACGGCATTTCTGAAATGGATGTTGAATATGGCTTTATCGGAGAGGAAAATAAAAACGAAAGCTACCTAGAACGCAAAATCAGGCAATACAATTGGATGGTAGACCCGCTAGATGGAACCAAGGAGTTTATCTCTAGAAATGGCGAGTTTACCGTCAATATTGCTTTGCTTCAGGATCAGCGACCGGTGCTGGGCTTTGTGTATATCCCTGTTTCAAATATGCTTTACTGGGGCGCCCACCAACAGGGGGCCTGGGTCATGGGTCCCAAAGATAAAACCCCAAAGCCTTTGCAAGCCTCATCATTTGCGTGGTCAGATGAAAATCTTCGTGTGTTATGCTCTCGATCGCATCTAAATGAAAAGACAGAAACCTTCCTAAAACACCTGAACCATCCTCAACAATTAGCCGCAGGGAGCGCCTTAAAATTCCTGCGAATAGCAGAAGGTGAAGCAGATATTTATCCGCGTTTGGCACCTACTATGGAGTGGGATACCGCCGCGGCAGAGATCATTTTAATCGAATCCGGAGGTACAGTTTATCGATGGCCTGAGTTAGACCAAATGAAATATAACAAAAAGGATTTGCTTAATCCCTATTTCGTTGCATTTGGAACAAGCCAGCAAAATGAACTCTTGAACAAGATTCGGAAGGAAATAGAAGCCTAAGCCTTAGCCAGGGTGAATCCAAAGGTAGAACCCTGACCTAGGGTACTTCTAACATTAATCGTCTGATTGTGGGCTTCAAGGATATGCTTTACAATTGCTAATCCCAGGCCACTGCCACCCATCGTTCGGGATCTGGATTTATCGACACGATAAAACCGATCAAATAAATGCTTGAGATGATTTTCTTCAATTCCAATGCCATTATCACTAACCTCGATCAGAACGAATTTATCCATATCATAAAATCCAATTTTGGTCTTCCCGTTCGGCTCTCCGTATTTAATAGAGTTAATGACCAAATTATTGAGTACTTGAGTGATATTATCCCGATCTGCTCGAACATTGAATGTTTTGTCTGCGCCATCTTTCAACTCCACCGTGATATTTTTTTCAGCGGCCTGAAATTGAACATCTGAAATTACATCCTTCGCTAAATCGCGAATATCAAATTCAGTAATATCCAAGGCAATGGACCCCGTTTCCAAATGCGAAATCACCTCTAAATCATCAACTATATTTTGCAAACGCTCCGCATTTGAAGCGGCCTTTTGCAAGTATTTCATGTTTATTTCTTCATCGTATAATCCCCCATCTATTAGGGTGTGAATATACCCCTGTATGGTAAATATGGGGGTTTTTAACTCGTGGCTCACATTTCCCAAAAACCCACGTCTGTATTTTTCCAGTTTTTTAAGCGATTCAATTTCTTTCTCCTGAGATTCCGCCCACTCCTTAACTTCATCGCTCACACGCTGCAGAATGTGCTCGTCTTTTGTGATGTCCTTTTTATTCTGAACAGAGGTTTTGGATTTGTGAATGATCTTATAGATTAATTTTACCTTTCTGTAGATGTATCTTTCTAACATAAAGCTGATAAGGGCGAAGGAAACTACAAAAATACTAAGGACGGAAAGAGCAACAACGAGCAGGTCAGGAATAGATGCTCCTATAAAAAAATATAAAAACCCCAGCACTGATAGAAGAAAGGTCAGTGCTATTGAAGTAATCAGTGAAATTTGTCTTGGAGTGAGGTTCTTTACCATAAGCGCTAAAAATCAAATTTATACCCAACACCTTTCACTGTTTTGATGTATTGGCTACCAATTTTTTCTCGTAATTTTCGAACGTGAACATCTATAGTTCGGTTACCCACAATGACATCGCTTCCCCAGACCTGATTTAAAATTTCGTAACGTTGAAAAACTTTTCCCGGCTTTGACGCAAGTAAGGCTAATAAATCAAACTCTTTCTTTGCTAATTCGAAGTGATCCTCTCCTCTTTTCACCATCATACGATCTCTATCAATAATTAAATCACCTGCAAAAAGTCGCTCTCCTTCTGTGCTTCCATTTCGCTCTAATCGTCTAAATAGTGCTTTGATACGGCTTATAAGAACACCAGGTTTTATGGGCTTCGTAATATAATCGTCTCCCCCGTTTTCCAATGCAGATATCTGAGTGTAATCCTCATTTCTTGCTGTTAGGAAAGCAATGAGCGTATTTTGAAACATTGGGCTTTTACGTAATCGCTTACATACTTCTACACCATCCATTTCTGGCATCATGATATCTAGAATGATTAAATCAGGTTTAAACTTGGGAGACAACTCCAGGGCAGATTTGCCATTCAGGGCTGTTGCTACCTCAAATCCTTCCTTTTTTAAATTGTAACTTATGAATTCAAGGATATCCTGTTCATCGTCTACAATCAGTATTTTTTTTTTCGAGCTCATAATTAAAGTATGATAGAACAAAATTACTAAAATATATTTCTGTCTGGCTTATTGGCAATTAAATCAATGTAAAGGAATTGTTATGCCCATGTAAAGCGCGTCATGTCAATCAACATCAATTATATTATAGTGCACCCTCCAACTGCTTCAATTCGGATCGTACTTCATCATGCAATTCTAGACTAATATCCGGATGATTAGCTAAATAGGCTTTAAAAGTCTCCAATTGAGCATCATCCCAATTATATTGTTCTAATAACTGATTTTTAAGCTCTAGTTTAACACTATCCTTTACTTCATCCTTCAATAGAGAAATCTGAGATTCTATTAGTATCATATCTCTAAGCACAAACAACATGTTGTCTCGTGTAGCGGGCGGTTCGATTACTTCCTTTTCGCATGCAAAAACAACAAAAAAGGAAATTATAATAAGTATATATTTCACGATCGCAATAATTTAGGGTAGAGAAAGCATTTCAATTTAACCTCCGACCAATCCCAAGAATTAGCATCCTGAGGATGAGTAATATAGACCAACCCCGAGGTCGGTAAATGATCAAATTTCAATAAAGGTATGCGACTAGCTATATACGCTAAACCGGGATTATGTCCGATGATGAAAAGCCTCTTGGGTCTATGTTTTAGAAAGTGATTTACCATGATTGCCTCTATTTCATCCGCAGAAGCAAGATAAAGGCCCTCTGGAAATCTTACACGATCGGCATACATCAGGCCTGAATTCACAAGGAGATCTAAAGTCTCCCGAGTGCGTTTGGACGGCGAACATAATACATTAGATTTCAAGGTAGAATACTGTTCTACAAATGTTTCAGAAACTCCTCTAATATCTTTACGGGCGCGCGGATGTTTTAACCCCCGGTCAAAGTCTTCTTGACCAACTGCGATAGGCTTTGTTTTCGCATGTCGTATAAAAATAATATCTGTTCTGGGCTCTACTTGATCCATGAAGGCTTTTTTCTAACTTTTATTGGGATTAAAAGGAAATGCGCCCTTTTTTAAAATTTCTAAGGTTTTATGCTCTTGACTTCCTGGCGTTATCTGATAATCATAAGTCCACGCCGCTTCCGGAGGCAAACTCATTAAAATACTTTCCGTTCGACCACCTGTATCCAAACCAAACTTGGTTCCTTTATCCCAAACTAAATTAAACTCTACATAACGTCCTCTCCTATGATACTGCCATTCTTTATGTTTTTGAGTAAAAGGCTTATCCCGATTCTTTTTTACAAAAGGTGTATATAATCCTACAAATTGATGTCCCAGCTGTAAGGTGAAATCAAAAAGCTTTTCTTTTGATAGGTTCACTTTAGCATGCTCCAATCGATCGAAAAATATGCCGCCTATCCCTCTATTCTCTTTTCGGTGAGGAATATAAAAGTATTCATCCGCCCAGGTTTTAAAACGTGGATAAAAAGAGGTATCGTATTGATCACAGAAGTTATTCAAATTACGATGAAACTGAATACCAGCATGCATATCAATATAATGAGGCGTAACATCAATACCTCCGCCGAACCAATAAATGCCATTTGACATTTCAAAGTATCTGACGTTCATATGGATAATAGGAATAAGAGGATGGTAAGGATGTAGGACGATAGAAACTCCTGTGGCAAAAAAATCACTTTGACTGAGCTTGAGCGCATCGAGAATTTTTTGTGGCGTTTTTCCATGCACTGCCGAAAAATTTACTCCGCCTTTTTCGATGATCTTTCCGCTAATTGTACGTGTCCGACCACCACCCCCTTCCTGGCGTTTCCAATTATCTTCAACAAACTTTCCTTCACCGTCTAGTTTCTCCAAGGACTCACAAATGTGATCCTGAAGTTTTCGCATTTCATTTTGGATGGTTTCTTTAGTCGGATTCATGCAATACTTTTTCCACCTTTTCAATGGTGTTTTTGCTATTTCCAGCAAATACAAGATCATCTACAACAAACACTGGACGCTTCAATAAAGTGTATTCGGAAAGGATGAGTTTTTTTAAATCTGAGTCAGATAAATTTCGATTTTTGAGGTCCAACTCTCTATATTTTCTAGCGCGTCTATTGAGAAGTTTTTCATAACCGCCCAGCTTTTCACTGAAAAACTCGAGCTGTTCCTCTTGAATTGGTTCCTTTTTAATATCTTGAAAAACGAAGGAATATTCCTTTAAATTTAGTTGGTCGATAATTCGCTTGCAGGTCGAACAAGTCGAGAGATAATAACATTTTTTCATAAAGACAAAGATAATGGATGAATCCGAATTAGTATTAAACGATCGCGGTGCATTATATCACATAGATATTTTACCCGGCGAATTAGCCCAAACCATCATTACAGTAGGCGATCCGGGTCGAGTTGAAATGATAGCAAATCATCTTGATAAAGTTCACCTCTCGCGATCTCATAGAGAATTTTTTACGGTTACCGGCGAATATGATGGACAGCTTCTTTCAGTTATTTCAACGGGAATAGGCACAGATAATATAGACATTGTACTTTCAGAAATTGATGCTTCCTTTAATATAAATTTGGAGCAGAAATTAGCTAAAGAGAAAGTAACTTCACTAAAATTCATCCGATTAGGCACCTCAGGTGCCCTGCACCCCGACATTAAAATCGGTGACATCGTCTTATCAGAATTTGGTGTCGGCCTTGACAATTTGCTTCAGTTCTACCCGAAAAACGATCAGTTGCGAATATCTGCTTTAGAAAAAAAGGTCGAAAGGAAAATATCACATCCTAGTTACGCGCACGCTGGAGATGAAGACTTATTAAAACATTTTAATAACCTGGGAAAAAGAGGAATAACCTTTAGTTGCCCGGGCTTTTATGGTCCTCAAGGACGATCCTTGCGTTTAAAAGTATCTACACCCAATTTTCTCAACGATTTACAAACCATAAAGCATCAGGGCGTACCGGCCACTAACTTTGAAATGGAAACTTCAGCAATTTATGGCTTATCCAAATTATTAGGACACCAAAGTATCAGCATCAGCACAATTCTGGCAAACCGAATTCACGGAACGTTTAGCGATAATCCATCAACATGTGTAAATGGTATGATTGAAAAAGCTCTTACTGCCATTAAAACCTTGCCATAGAACACAGCGTAATCACTAAGCATAAATCTTGAAAAAAGAAACCCAAAGAAATTAGCTACTATCGCAATAGTGAATATAGTGCTCCACTCCTTACTCAGTTTAAATGTTTTCCAGAAGTAAAAGTAAAGGCTACCAAAAACACCTTTAGCTAGTTTCCAGATTTCTTATGATCTGCCAGAAATTTTTCAAGTCCTATATCCGTTAGTGGGTGATTTAATAATCCCAATATTGAGCTCAAAGGACAGGTTACGACATCCGCACCAGCTTCAGCAGCATCTACAATATGCTTTGCAGATCGAATTGAAGCTGCAAGAATTTGTGTATCAAAATCTTGAGTAACATAAATGTCGGAGATCTGTTCGATCAAAGCCGCACCATCCCAACTAATATCATCAATGCGACCTATAAAAGGTGACAAGTAGGTCGCCCCCGCCTTTGCCGCTAAGATGGCTTGGCCAGCAGAGAATACAAGCGTACAATTCGTCTTAATATTTTGTTCACTTAAATGAGCAAGTGCTTTAACACCATCCTTTATCATGGGGATTTTAATCACAATATTAGAAGCAATATCAACAAGTTCTTCCGCTTCAGCAATCATGCCCTCAAAATCAGTTGAGATAACTTCAGCACTTACATCACCGTCAACGATATCGCAAATTTTGCTGTAGTGGCTAAATATATTGTCTTTGCCTGTGATATTTTCTTTAGCCATTAGCGATGGGTTGGTTGTAACACCATCGAGAATACCTAAGTCTTGGGCTTCGCGAATTTCGTCCAGATTAGCTGTATCAATAAAAAACTTCATGGTTGGGATATTTAGTTGAATTAGTGAGTTGTTGCAATAAAAAAAGCAAGGAACTACATCGCACCGCTCAACCTGCCTACCCTTGCTGCGTTTCCACCCTGGGGGAATTCGGAGGGAGCTGGTCGTGTAGCCCTTGCCGATCCAAAGATAGTATATTTCAACGGCCTTGCAAAAGATTAAAAGAAAGATTTAAAGCGACTCCATACAGGAGATTGTGGAGGGTCTGCTACTATTTTAACTTCATTATTTCGAACTGGATGTATAAATCGCATCTCGGCAGAATGTAAAGCTATAGATTGATCAGGAAGGGGTTCAATGGCACCGTATTTAATATCACCGATTATTGAACAACCTATAGCAGATAATTGAGCTCTTATTTGATGTGGGCGGCCCGTTTGAAGATTTACACGCATCAAAAATCTACCTTCTAGTTCAGCTACAAGATCAAAGCTCAAAATAGCTTTTTTGGCTTTCTTAGGAGGTCTTTTGCTAATGGGAATAGCCATAACCTTATTTTTTTTCTTTTCCTTTAGGATATAGTGCTCTAGTTTTGCGGATGGCTGGGGAGGTGCGGTATGTGTTATTACCCAATAGAACTTATCGATTTTACGCTCTTTAATCAACTGATTCATTCGACTTAAGCCTTTGGTCGTCCTTCCAAATAGGACTACTCCTGATGCAGGTCTATCAATGCGATGCACGGGGTTCAGAAACACCTTACCCGGCTTTTTATACCGATCCTTAATATACCTTTTTGCCCATTCCAGGAGTGTGAAATCGCCAGTTCGGTCTGATTGCACCAACCAGCCTGGGGCTTTGTTTACAGCCAGTAAATGATTATCTTCAAATATTACTTTTGGTTCTTCCATGTTAGACCTCTGTTCATTGTGTTTTGTAATGTACGAAAGGAAATTTGAATATTAATTTATCTTTGGAAAAAATCATTCTATGTCAAAATTTATTGAGACTCTCAAGGGAAAAAATCATAATCAGCCCGAATTCATCCAAGCCGTAGAAGAGTATTATCAGAGTGTAGGTCCCGTCATCGAGAATACGCCCAAATACAAAAAGTTTAAAATACTTGAACGAATGACGGAAGCAGAGCGCATCATTACATTTGGTGTGCCCTGGATAGACGATGATGGAGAAGTGCAAATCAATAGAGGATATAGAGTCCAGATGAATTCTGCATTGGGACCTTACAAAGGGGGACTTCGATTCCACCCCAGTGTGAATCTTAGTATATTGAAATTTTTAGCTTTTGAGCAAATTTCAAAGAATGCATTGACCTCTCTCCCACTTGGTGGAGGCAAGGGAGGCTCTGACTTTGATCCAAAGGGAAAATCAGATCTGGAAGTAATGCGCTTTTGCCACGCTTTTATGAATGAATTGTTTCGGCACATAGGGGATAATACGGATATTCCAGCAGGTGATATTGGTGTTGGAGGTCGAGAGATAGGATATTTGTTTGGAAAATATAAGCGCGTAAAGAATCAATTCACTGGAGTGTTAACTGGAAAAGGAATAAACTGGGGAGGCAGTTTAATTCGACCTGAGGCTACAGGCTATGGGCTAATATATTTTGCGAGCTACATGCTAGAATACCATGGAGGCGAAGAATTGAAAGGTAAAACCTGTTTGGTTTCCGGAGCGGGTAATGTAGCTCAGTATGCTATAGAGAAATTAATAGATTTCGGAGCAAAAGTTATTTCTGCCTCTGACTCGACAGGGTTTATTATTGATGAAGATGGATTTACTTCAGAAAAGCTGCAAGTTCTAATGGAAGTAAAAAATAAAAGACGCGAAGGCCTTGAATCCTATGCCGCTGAAATAGAGGGGGTTCATTTTCAAGCTCATGATTACGATCCGGATGCCTCCGTATGGAAAACAAAAGCCGACTGTGCATTTCCCTGTGCAACTCAAAATGAAATTGACGAAAATGATGCAAAACATCTCGTCAAAAATGGGATTAGACTCATTGCGGAAGGTTCTAATATGTCCTGCACTAATGAAGCAATTTCTGTCCTTCAAGAGGGTGAAATTTTATATGCCCCCGGTAAGGCAACGAATGCCGGAGGAGTTGCTGTTTCTGGTCTTGAAATGTCCCAAAATTCACAACGAATGGCATGGTCAAGAAAAAGAGTTGATGGCGAGCTAAAGGATATCATGAAACACATACATGGCCAATGCTTGTCATATGCAAAATCTTACGATCAAGGTAATAATTATGCTGCAGGTGCAAATATTGCTGCCTTTTTAAAAGTAGCAGATGCTATGATAGATCAAGGTATTGTGTAGCTCTTATTTTAATAGATTGACTTTTTAAGCTCATAGGCACAGATGTATTGAGCTATATTTGATTTAACTTTTATCAATACAACCATCCTCAGGTTATAACTAGAAGCTATCAATCAAAAACACTAATTTGGAATAATTGCAACGGCACTTTAATAAATCTTAATAAAATAAGACCGCTTATAGATAAAATAAAAGCGTTCGTCCATTTAAAATATACTCGGCATATTATTTAATTATTTTTATTCAATAAAATGTTGAATTATGTCTAATGTAAAGCATGTATTTCTTTTTTTGGTCTTATTCTGTAATTTTTTCCCATCTGGTTATTCTCAAAATGCGGACTTACGTGATGAGGTAATAACTGATAGCTTGGAGAATGGAAGCTATAGTTTTCCCTTATCATTAGATTCTGGTCGATTTGTTTACGGATATGTCAACCAATTGGAGACAGACTTGAGCGTAGAGCTTATAAATCCTAAAGGAGAGATAATAACAGTAAGTGATGTCCTTGTGAGAGGAAGAGAGTCCTTTACTTTTGATAGTAACCAAAGTGGAAAATATGAAATAAAACTAAAAGGTGATCGTGGGGCCTTTGAGCTAAAGATAGTTCGAAATGAGCCCATAGCTGCACGGCCTGAGGAAAGAGTTAATCAATGGTTGTCTCCTTATCGGTACCATAACAGTCCCGGGGTAGCAGTCTTGGTCTTAAAAGGGCAAGAGGTACTTCTTGAGTCTTATGCCGGTATGGCCAACCTAAGTTATGATGTAAAAATGGCGCCCTCTACCCGGCACAATATTGGATCAACATCCAAACACTTTACTGCCTTCGGTCTAATGTTACTTGTCGAGCAAAACAAAGTTTCTCTGTCTGACGATATACGTAAATATATACCCGAACTCCCTAAGTTTAGCGATACGGTGCGAATCCACCATTTACTGACACATACCAGTGGGTATAGAGAGTTTCTCAATACCATTTTGATGATGGGCCAGCATCCATCTACACCTCTTTCACGAGATAAAATCATCACAATAATTAAAAGACAACCGGAATTACAAGATCAACCGGGTACGGCTTTTAACTATAACAATACAGCATTCGTCCTTATCACTGAGGTTATTGAGCGAGTAACTGGAAAACCATTCGAAACTTACATGAGAGATGCAGTATTCAAACCCCTCGAAATGGATCAAACTCAATTTCGATCTCATAATCAGGAGGTAATTCCATTTCAATCAGTAGGATATTCACCATCAGATGAAAACGGATACCAGGCCGGACCAGATTTAGGCGGAGGAATGGGTGCCGGTGGTCTTTACCTCACCCTCTCTGATTTTAAAAAATGGCTTGATCACCTTCAGTCGCCAGAGATTTGCTCACCAGCAATAATTGACCGAATGACCACACCAGATACTCTTTCTAATGGGCAGTCTACAGGCTATGGCTTGGGTTTATTTATTCAGGAATACAAAGGTCAGCGATATATTCACCATGGCGGAGCAGATTTAGCTCACCGATCTCATATGCTATACTTTCCCGACATTCCTGCAGCAGTCGTTGTGCAAAGTAATATGTCATCATTTGAAGGAAATTTGCCTCTTAAGATAGCCAACTTGTATTTTCAGGACTATTTCAAAGTAGAAGAAAAGGAGTCACCATCAGCAGATACCTCAGATGATAGCTTCACCTATAATGCCAAACAGTTTGAACCGCTAAAGGGGCGATATGCTCTAAATGTTGCCACCAGTTTTATTCTTCGCTTCTTCACTGAGGAAGAGAAGTTAATGACGCAGGCTACTGGTCAACCTGCATTAGAACTAAAAGCCTTAAATGATTCTACCTTTAATATCATAGCAGTACCGAATGCAAGCCTTACGTTCCACTTAAAAGAAGACGGTAGCGCCGACTCCCTTACACTCCATCAGGGTGGAGATCTAAAGGCTACGCGATTGTATTGGTCTCCAGATTCAAGCCAACTGGACGAATATTTAGGAACATTTTACAGCAATGAGCTGGAGACTGTGGTTCAAGTAGAAAAGGAAGAAAATCAATTGAAAATACACCACTACAGATTCAACGAGCCCTTTAATTTAGCAGCTATTGATAAAGACAAATTTAGTTCAACCGATAATATTGGAGCCTTCGGTGAAATTGAATACCATAGAAACGAAAATGGGAAAATTAATGGCATGCTAGTTTCTAATGGTAGAACTAAGGGTGTTTGGTTTCAACTTATACCCAAATCAGTTCTAAGCTCGTCCCCTAAAAACAATTAAGGATATAAGCTATCTGAATCAATAATTAGAGTATTACTATAAGATCCAATATTTAAAGGTCTGTTAATTTAAATAACTGGCCATTATTGATCAAATACTTTAAAGTTCCAGAGTCCTCATCAGCTAGATAAAAAGTTGGGTTTTCTCCGTAAATCGGCTCTGTAACAGGATTGTCGTCAGGTTTATGCCAACGGACAGGTCCATATTTATGCTTTTCTCGTATACTATCCTCAGTTTCAAATAGCGCATATCCATCCTTTAAGGCTTGGCTATACTTTGGTTTTTTCCAGATTTCAGGGGATGCCGATAATTTTTCTGGATAGGTTTTTGGAATAACAACTTTCATACCCGACATGTCAAATGTCTCGTAAGCCAGCGAAGTAGATAAGTCACCCAGATCAGTAATTTTACCATTGTACCCCGCACCATTTTTATTGGAATAGATATATTCCATTCTTCGAAAAGCAATATCAATGGTTAGGTTTCGATCAAAAGCCTCCCAGTTAATATTTTTGAGGATAAGATCGTGAAAACCTCGATTGTTTTCGGGGATAGTTTCATAATCATGAATACCATAATCCATATAACACTGATCAGCAATGCATTCAAAGGCATGCAAAAAAAGCCCGAAATGCATCTTTCTGATTTCTTGTTTCTCTCTATCGTTTAGTAAGCCACCACATTCAATCAGAATAGCGGCAGTTCCCCATTTTGTGATATTATCACCAAAAGCACGAGGTTCAAAGGCATCATTATATCGCCCCACCTGGCCTGGAATCATTTGCTGAATAAATTTATTTAAGCTTCCTATCATCTGCATCGCTCTGGTTCGATCATCATTCACATGTTTTTCATAATTGAGAGCGGGTGCTAAAAAAGAAAATGTCGCAGGTAGTGCTGAATCTCCAGCTGAATAATAAGTGGATTGATCATGAAGATTAAATCCAAATGAAGGGTTGAGGGAATCTACCAAATGCTTAAGAATTTGCGCTGAGGGGTGCTCTAATCTCAAAGCATCCCTGTTGAGATCAACCCCTGCTGCTGTCCGGCGCTGATAGCGCTCCGCGCCATCGGGATTTAACATAGGAACCATGTATATGGAGAGTTCAGAACTAATTTTATCCTTATAGTCTTTTGCGAAAGTCTCATCTTTCAAAAATTGAAATAAATCAAGAAGGGCCATAGTAGCCGTAGGTTCGTCTCCGTGCATTTGTGACCACATTAGAACTTTTACCGGGCCATCCCCCCATTTGACACAATGAATGGACCTACCCTCCAAAGATTTACCCAACTCAGTGGTCTCAATGCCTGGAGCAGACTCCATGGACTGAACCACCTGTTTTATATATTCATGTTTCGTGAAACGATCGTTTACATTTTGGTCTTTCACATCAGGATAAATATCCAGAGACCAATGAGATTGACCCACAGCTAAAAAGGTAATAGAGAGAAAAAGAAGAGTGAGTAAATTTCTAATGCACATAACTTATGAATGTTTTTTTCCAGTTTATTGTTTCGTCCAAATACGATTATTAAGGTTTAGGTCATCAACGATCTCTACGACCAGGCGAATATCATCAAAATATGATTTTACGCGACTAAATTTCACTACAGAACGAAATAAAGAAGGCTCAAACAGGTCTTGACTGTAAGAGATCGCTACAAAAATTTGTCCATCTACAAATGAGAGGGCAACTCTATTATTAGGATATTTTTGATGGAATTGGTTTAATCGCTGCATCAGCGACGGGGTCAAAATATATCTCGCCATTATATCATCTGTAGAATAGCAAGTAAAGTTTTCTGAAAACTTTGGATCGGCTAACTCTACGAGTTTCTCTTTCCGATTGAGCCCAAATACCTTTTTTAAAAAAGAGAATCCCCCCCCAAGACTGTTGGGGACTAAAACTGTACTACCCTGAAACTGTTTGTTGAAATCTGCAACGAAAAAAAGACCTTTAAAGACATTGTGCCAGGTAGTTTGACCTTTATTATTGGTTGATTTATAGCGCGTATGAAGCTCGGAAAAATGGAATAGGGTTTTATCGATTTTTCCCTCAATTAAGTCGTCACCGTTATAGCTATCTAGACTTTGGAGGAATAGTCGACTATTATTGTAAAGTCTTCTATCAATTTTATTTTCGGGAAAGTATTTGAGGTCTTGGGAAATAAAATTTACTATAGCTCCTATAGCCTGACTTTTAAAAACAGACTTGAACTTTTTCTTCGATGCTCCCTGTTTTAATTGATAAAGTAAATAGATGAAAACTACGATAACAATCAGCACCCAAATTATTTTAAAAGTGCTCGGCAACCAGGACTGAGTTAGACCAAGAATTATTAAAAAAACCATTGCAAGTGAATAGGTGATCGACAAAATCGATCTTTTAAGTTTTTGTTTTCGCAATTGGTCAACCTCAAGTAATTTGGGGTGAAGGGTCAGATCATAAAACTTTCGAAATTCTTCAGTGGATCGCATAGACGAAAGATAGTTTAGATCTCAACATCAACAGTTTTGCGTTCACTTGCTGTAGCCTCAAAAAGAGATTGTTTTTTAAAGCTGAAAATATTAGCGACAAGGTTAGAGGGGAAAGATTCAATAGCCGTGTTTAGCTTTGTCACAGACATATTGTAAGATCTCCGTGAAGCGGAAAGTTGTTCTTCTACTTCTGTAAGCGCTCGCTGAAGCTGCATAAAATTATTGCTCGCTTTCAAATCTGGATAGGCTTCAACATTAACCAGCAGCTTTCCCAGTGCTCGAGACAATTGATTATTTATGTCTACGCTTTCCTCATCAGACAAGTTACCTTTTTGCGCCCTTGAGCGCAATACAGTAATGTGCTCAAATAATGCTCTTTCATGGTCCATATATCCCTTAACCGTATCCACTAAAGCTGGGATTAGGTCGTAACGCTTTTTTAATTGTACGTCAATATTGCTTAGAGCGTTGTGAGCTTTATTTTTAAGGGATACAAATTTGTTGTAAACAATCATGATGCCTATAGCCAAAATGAATAGAATCAGTATGCCGTAGAACATATAAGAATTCATGAAGTGTAGTTTGTCCAAATATAATAAAGCTATGAAGTATTATGTACAGAAAAGACTAAAAACTATATCTCACTACTAAATGATTATAAAAAAAGAATAAAATAGTGCTATGAGAGCTCCAAGATTACAAATTGATTTTATCAAATAGGATAATATTAAATACTAAAAAGAAGATAATTTTGCTTAGAAATCCCGGGGCTGATCAAAATAAATCTGTAGATAAATAGCGATCTCCTCGATCGCAAACTATAAAAACAACAAGCCCCTCCTCTATTTCAGAGGCGATCTTCCGAGCAATATAATACGCTCCACCTGCGCTCATTCCACTCATTATCCCTTCAATTTTTGCCAATTCGCGAGCCGATTGAGCAGCTTGACTTTGAGAAACAACTCGTTTTTCATCTACTCTTTTCTCATCAAAAATACCCGGCAAAAGTTCTGGACTCCACTTTCTAATACCAGGAATGCTACTACCCTCCTGGGGTTCAGCACCGATAATACATATATCGGGATTTTGTTCTTTTAAATATTTAGAAACTCCCATAATAGTTCCCGTGGTTCCCATAGCTGAAACGAAATGCGTAACCTTACCTTTAGTATCCTTCCATATTTCCGGACCTGTGGAATGGTAGTGGGCTTTCCAGTTGTTTTCATTGTCGAACTGGTTAAGTTGAAAATACCCATTTTCCTCTGCTAATTCTTTTGCGTGGATCCTTGAAAACTCAATTGTTTTCTCTGCAGGAGTAAGAATTAGCTCCGCGCCGTATGCCTTCATACTTTTTTTTCGTTCTTCGGTAGCACTTTCAGGCATTACAAGTACCATTTTCATATCAAAAAAATTGGCACACATAGCAAGAGCTATTCCTGTATTTCCACTAGTGGCTTCAATCAGAGTATCCCCTTTTTTAATCTCACCAGATTTTATAGCAGCTTCTATCATATAAAGCGCAGGTCTATCCTTGACGCTACCGGCTGGGTTATTTCCTTCAAGTTTCCCATAAACGGTAACCTTTGGACTAGAGGAAGCGTGTTGAAGCTTTATTAATGGGGTATTTCCAATTGTGCTTTTTAATTCCATGATTCGCGTTTCTCTCTATTTTTAGCCTTGTGATATACTATTGTATCAGGCGCTACACTTTTTGTTATAAAGGTATTACCACCTATAGTGCAGTTGGCTCCAATTACGGTATCTCCTCCCAAGATAGTAGCGCCGGCATAGATAATTACCTTTTCTTCAATAGTAGGATGTCTTTTGGTATTCGCATCTTCTTTTTTCACACTTAGCCCGCCCAATGTAACACCTTGATACATTTTCACATGGGGACCAATTTTGGCTGTAGCACCAATCACAATACCCGTACCGTGATCAATAAAAAATGGAGCATCAATCTCCGCTGCTGGATGAATGTCAATACCTGTTTGACTATGAGCACATTCAGTTATCATTCTAGGAAGGATCGGAACATTTAATCGATTGAAAAAGTGAGCGATCCGGTAGGCTGCTATGGCACGAATACCCGGATAGCAGCGGATCACTTCCTCCTTGCTGCGCGCTGCTGGATCACCCAAGTAAATCGCTTCAATATCTTTATCAAGAGTAGACTGAATGATAGGTAATTCTTCAAAAAATAATTCTGCAATATCGGTAGCTTTCAATGAGGATTTACGCAGACTGCAATCCAGGATTTGAATCAAGCTATTTTCGATATCCTTCATGTGCGTCATAAACTCATCCTCATTCGAGAAAATAATTTCAATGGAGGTAGGAAATACGATATTCATCATTCTTTCCATCCAATCGTTTACTGTAGATAGTGAAACGCATTTAGAAGAGTCAAGATATCTTTGATAAAGCGGGGCTACAGTTTGAGCATTCATTATTAGGATTCAGAATTAACAATCACACTAAAATCGACCTTAATGCTTGGATTCAGGGAGGCTTTAACGCTACAATATTTATCAAAAGCCAGATCTAAAGCACGTTCTGCTTTTTCTGGTTTAACATTCCCAGTAAGATTAAACTCCATAAAAATACTCGTGAAAGGACGCGCTGCTTTTCCCTCAGCTCTTTCTCCTTTTACTTGTATTTGGAGCGTTTCAAGATCCTGTCGTTGCTTCTTTAAAATCTCAACCAACTCAAATGCACCGCAGGTTGCTAAAGAAGCAAGAATGAGTTCCATAGGTCTAAGACCTAAATTTTCACCTCCTATATTTGGTGAACCGTCTATATCTATGCTGGCTTCCGAAGCATTTTTAGTCTTAAAATGAACAGCTCGATTAACTCTTTCTAATCTTATTTCCACTGGGTATATTGTTTTATGTATATAAACTAAACAAATATGGACAAAGTAGTTTATAATCTACAGTATTAATTTTTTCAAAACATCAGGATAAAAATTCAAGGGCTGGATTGCATCTATCCTTTAGGTTTAATTTACCTTTGTCTAAGTATTTTGATAATTTACTAAGTAATCATGAAAGACACTAGAGTAAAACGGAGTGCTTAAACACTTGAAAAATTAAAAGAAAGGTTATATAAATAAGTGGTACTCAAGGAAAATATATTAGAGGGAATTGAAGATCATCGCTATGATGTGAAAATAGCTCAGAATGAAGCTGAAGTGAAAAAGGCACAAGAGCTTAGGTATAGAGTTTTTGGAGATGAGTTAAAAAGGAACTTTGACTTTACTGGAAATATTGATCAGGATGAATATGACGCACAGTATCATCATCTTATTGTATTTGACAAATTAACTGGAGATGCGATTGGAACATACCGATTGCAAACATATGCGCAGGCCATCCAAGGCCACGGCTTTAAGACTAACGAACGGTTTCAACTAGAGCAGCTTCCACAAGCTATTATAGAAAATGCTTTTGAAGTGGGACGAGTTTGCGTTCTAGCAGATCATCGCAATGGTCGAGTCTTATATCTGCTTTGGAGAGGCTTAGCTGGATACTTAAAGCACTTCAATTGCCGATACCTTTTTGGCTACTTAGCTCTACACACTCAGCATCCGGCGATTGCTATGAACTCCTATGAAAATTTCAAAGAAAAAGGGCATATGCATGGAAATATATTTATAGATGTCCAACCGGGCTATGAATGTGACACGCATCCTAAAATCAATGAAGAAAAAACTGAGGTTGATTTTCCACCGCTTTTCAAAAATTATCTAAATATCGGCTGTAAGATTTGCAGCCTGCCTTCCTGTTGTCGTCGAACGAAACTTATTCATTTTTTCATTCTTTTAGATGTAAAACTAGTACCTCCTCGATATAAAAAAATGTTTGGTGTGTGATGTGGAAAAAAACAAGGGCCATACTACGCGTTGTTAGTTTTGCAGTTTACGTAATCCTGTCTTTTTCCTTTTATTTACTTATAAAGGGAATTCTTTATCTATTGCGATTACCGTTCGCATATTGGCGAAACACATACATGCGACACTTATCGTTTGTCACTTGCTTCATTTTCAATATTCAGGTAGCCGTTAAAGGTCAGGCGCCTAAAGCTCCTTTCTTTTTGGTGTGTAATCACCTAAGTTACCTGGACATACTTCCCCTTTTTATGACGCTGAATTGCACTTTTGTGGCAAAAAAGGAAATAAGAAGTTGGCCTGTTTTGGGATTTATGGTCAAGCACATGGGTGTTGTTTTTGTAGATAGGAAACGACGATCTGATGTCATTCGGGTAAATCAAATACTTACACAAGCCTTGAATAAACAGCAAGGCGTAGTAATTTTCCCTGAGGGAACGTCTTCATCTGGAAGTAAGGTTTTACCGCTTCGAAGTTCGCTACTTCACTATCCATCAAGTCATTTAATTGAAGTTCATGCTGCTTCTTTTTACTACCGCACCGGAGTCAACGATACTCCAGCAATTGATTCCGTTTGTTTCTTTGGCGGGAGGCATTCTTTCATGGATCATTTTTTTGAAATGGCCAAGAATAATAAAATTTACTGCGAATTACGCTTTGCACCAGAAGCTGTAGTGGAGAGCGACAGAAAACTTCTCACACAAAAGTTACAGCAAAAGATAGAGCATATTTTCACCCCCTCCTCTCCTACAGAAAGTCTACCCACGGAATCTATTAAGGGTTAAAGTCTTTAGTTTTTATATTATTTTGATTGAAAAAGCAAGGAAACTCAATTTTGGGATTTTCTATATCAGAATAATTTATATTTAATCGACCGATGGAATCCAGATATTTCCACGAGTGTGTCCCTCTAAAAAAAACACGAATCCATATTTACAATACCCAGGCAATAGTTTGAGCGTTTCAATTGATTTTTCCGTGAGGGGTAGTAGCGGGCCCGAGCTGCAAGGAGGGCGTCTCCTCGAGCAGCAGTTTAGGCAGGTAGCGTTGGACTACTGCGCGAGGAGACCGGTAGCCGCGCATGACCCGACCCCGCGGCGATGGACAAGAAAAAAAACAATAATTTACGTTCAATTGTAAAGCCGCGGGGACACGGCCAAACATTAAAAATAATATAAAGTAATCCATGAAGCAGAACCTCATTTATATATTTTCTAAACAATCTGGCAAGCAGATACGCCAAAACATAGGTGAGTTTCATCTTCTTAGTGAAATAAATTCGCCAAGTTGAGTGAAGAGGAAATAATTGCGGGATGCAAGCAAAAGAATCGCAAGGTTCAACAATATGTTTTTGAGCAATACAAAGCACATTTAATGGGAGTGATAAGGCGGTATGTGTATAATGTGGCTACCGCGGAGGATGTGCTCATTAATACATTTCTAAAAATATTCACCAGGATTGATACCTTTTCCAACACCGGGAAATTTGTAGCATGGATGAGGCGAATCGCTATTCGCGAGGCGCTAATGGAGTACAGGAAAAATAAGAGAATGGACTTTATGGATCCTGCTGAACTCCCTTCTATTCAATATGATGCAGACATCATCGAACAGATCGAATTAGAGGAGATATACGCCTGTTTAGATTTACTTCCGGAAGGATACAGACAAGTATTAAATCTATATGCAATTGATGGATATAAACACAGGGAGATTGCCGACTTGTTGGGGATCAGTATTCACACCTCGAAATCGCAGTTGCGGATGGCTAGAAAGAGATTTTCAGAATTATTAGAAAAAAGGAGCAACAATGAAAAGTCTTAATAACGAATGGGATCGTAAACTAAGGGAAAAGTTAGAAACGCATGATCATTCTACTTCAGTAAAATGGCGCCAGATAGAAACTCGACTTTCGAGTCTTGATCATCGAAGAGCTAACAAGTATAAGTGGAGCCGAATTGCAGCTATTTTTATTGGCTTAATGGCTGTTTTGGCTGTATTCAGCTGGTATACCGAGTCGTCATGGGAAAATGCACCAGTGGCCTCTGTTAAAAATTTGGACGCTTCGGGACCACAATTTTTCTCAGCTACTGAATTACATAGGATTTACATGGGGCGCGATTAAGTAAAAATGTAGCACGTAGCCTTAAAAACCATTATCTTTATGGAAAACATAGGTTATGCAAATCAATAGAATATTTCTTTTCTTAGTTTTAGTCGGACTTACCTCATGTGTGAGCAGTAATCGCTATGAAGAGGCCTTATCCGAAAAAAGAGGTCTGCAAGACCGCGTTAGTAAACTCGAAAAATCACAACAAGAATTTGATCGATTAAAAGGTGATTATGCCTCGCTGAGTGAGCAGAACTCTAATTTGAAGGAAGAACTTGCTCAATGTCAATCGAAATATAATAATTTGAACCAAGCTCGAAAAGACCTTCAAGAAGTTTACGATAAAATCGTAGAACAAAATAATCAATTATTAGAGACAAGTAGCTCGGAAAAACGCGATTTATTGGAAGAGCTAAATGATAAACGCAATATGCTTGACCAAAGGGAGAAAGAACTCAATGAAACTCGTCGGGAAATATTGGCTAAAGAAAGAGAAATGGATGAGGTCTTAGATCGCCTTCGCGAAAAAGAGAATCGAATAGAAACATTAAATACACGTCTAGAGTCTATGGATGCCTCTATGGAAAGCACTTTAAAAAGTATAGAGAAAGCACTGACAAGCTTTGAAGATGATGAGTTTAGTGTTCGACAAGAAAACGGCCGAGTTTATATATCACTTTCTCAGAAATTATTGTTTGAAAAAGGAAGCAGTACGATAAATCCTCGTGGGAAGTCCGCTTTGGAGCAACTAGCAAAATCAATGACAGAAATGAAAGATCTCAGTTTTACTGTTGAAGGCCATACGGATAGTGATGGAGGGATAGAGCGGAATTGGGAGTTGAGTACAGAAAGAGCGACAGAGGTCGTTCTTTACTTGCAGGATCACGGCGTAAACCCAAATGATATGGTTGCTTCTGGTAGAGCATTTTATCAACCGGTAGCACCCAATACGACCCCTGAAAATAAAAGTCTGAATCGAAGAACAGAGATCATCATCAACCCGAATTTGGAAGAAGTATACGAGCTTCTTCAAAGTCCTAAGGCTCCTGAAACAGAATAGTGGAATGAAAGGCAGTCCCCGTTGGTTTGGTATATTGTTATTTCTGTTTTCGCTGTCAGCATTTAGCCAAAATGGAAGTCCATGTTTTGTTCAAGGGAGCGCCCTGGTCCATGAGCATTCACTGCAGGCGCAGGGTCGTTCAGAGAGGCTTTCTATACCCGTTGTAATTCATATTGTACTACCCGAAGGAACAAAAGGACCAAGTGAATCAAATATTTTATCTCAGATTGATGCACTTAATCAAAACTTCCAGAAATACCAATCCGCTCATTTGGTTCCCAAGCGCTTTCGTTCGTCTATTGGGATACCAGATATCGAATTTTGCATAGCTTCTATAGATCCGGAAGGTGATCCTCACCCTGGTATTACACGCAGGACCACATCAATTCCCAATATAGGTCAGCATATTTTTAGTGATGGTCGTCAAAGTGTACATCACACAGTTTTAGATGGGCAAGATGCCTGGGATACAGATAGGTATTTAAACATATGGGTTGCTGAAATTGAATCTTTTGCGGCTAGGACTAATTTTCCCGGAGCCGGAAGACCGGATGAAGATGGAATTGTTATAGATCCGGACTTTTTTGGAAAAGTTAAGGAAACTTCTTCCCGGTTTTTGGAAGGACGAACCCTTGTACATGAAATAGGTCATTATTTAAACTTACAACATCCATGGGGGAATGCCGGTTGTAACTCAGATGACGGGCTGGATGATACTCCCTTTCAAGATGGTCCCTATTTTGGTTGTGCTTCCCCTTCAACTACAATGTCCTGTGGATCCATTGATATGATCCAAAATTTCATGCAATTCAGCGATGATCCTTGTTTATTATATTTTACTCGTGACCAGGTTCAGATGATGCGGACGATTTTACAGTCTGTCCGTAGTGGTGTTGTAGATAATGGATTAGCGCAATGCAGTGGAGTTTCCAAAGGGCCATTTGAAAAAATTATAATCCAGTACGATGCTAATAGATTTCGTATTTTTATTAGTGGCTTAAAAAAAGACGAAAATTATCGGATTAGAACCTTTAATATGGGAGGCCAGCTTGCCCATGAGTTTAATGTTCATGATCAGTACACTGCAGAAATTCAATCTCGGTTTTTTCCTAATGGTATCTATGTTGTTGTGGTGGAAGGTCCTACTGCTATAAAAAGGCAAAAAATTAGTGTTTTTAGACCCTGAGAGTATCTGGATTATGGATATTATTACTTTAATCAATAGAGAAAAAGGGAAATAATCAAGTAGTATTGACTGGTGCATCGCAGTGGAGTTTAATGCGTGTGAATTAGAAAGGAGTGCAACGAAAAAGTAAGGAATTAGAATAAGGCCGCACCATCTGCACGATTTCTTCGGTAAGGTAAACTAAGGAAATCCAGGGAGCCCGGTTTGGTACCAATGGAAAACATATACGTATTAATTTCGGGCTGCCATCGAAGACTTAGTTGCCAGCAATGCAGATCACGAGTAAAGCCCAGATCGGGATAAGTCATTCTGTTTTGCTTAAAATCATAACCAATTCTTCCTACTTGTATATTCCATTTCTCAGATATCGGAATCTGACCCTGAAAACTCACTTGGTTGGAACGCACAAAAAAGGTGTCCTTTTCCACTCTTCCTCTCCATTGAAGGGAAAGGTTATGGGTGACACGAATATCATCAACGAGAGTCCAAATTTCTCTTTGGGATGAATTATTTTTAGGAGCTCTATTACCATCCTCTTTATTTGCAAAAGATTCACTCAAAAGCGTTCGAATTTGTTTAATAGAGAATCTGGTGGCGATATCCATATTAAGGTTCTGAAAGCGAAGGAGTTGTCTTTCTTTTTTCCATTGAAACGTATTAACGACATTGCCTTCTTCATTTAGTGCATAAGGACTGAATGAACCGCTAAAACGAAAATTGACAATGCCCTTAGCCATGGAAAAAAAGCCACGCATAGAAACATCTGAAAATTTCAAGGAGTCACGCAAGAAGTCATAACTTCCACTTACCACAAAATTCTGGAATAGCTTAAAGTTTTTTTCCTCTTCCTCCTTCTTGGAATAATACTTTGCTTCAAAAATATTATTCAGGTTGTAATTTAAAATCATGCTGGGTCGAGCACTTGGACGAGCACCAAAGACATTCCCTTCAAAAATAGAATACTCGACTGCCTCTTTAACATCTTCTCTCAAGTCCGATTCATAGGTATCATAATAATTCCAAAAGGGATCACTAAAGTCGGGACTATAAGCGAAACTGAAGGTAGGTTTAATTACATGCCGAATGCCTCTAAGCCAACCTTCCTTGAATCGCAAGGTGCCAAAAATTTGGGTATTAATATTTACACCTGAATTGAATGTGCGCAAAGCTCTAAATTCGCTCACGATATCATCCTGAACCCGATTAAAAACAGTATCTCCTGTAATTATAAAATCATCCTCATTTGCAGGATTTACAATAGTATCCCGATTTGAGATCACGGGAGTATCTACCAAACTACGCCTTAGGGTTTCAAATACCCAGGTCTCATTGTAGTTGATATTTGGAGTAACCGTAAAGTATTTGAAGAGTCTAAAATTAGCATCTGCACGAATCTGATGATCTAGTCCATAATTCATATCATCGAAGACCTCTTTGGTAAAGAGAAGACTATCGGACGTCCTAATACTGTTTCTAAAATCAGCCGAATAATTCATCGTCACCTTTTCAAACCACTTTTCCTTACCGACTCTTTCCTCTCGTTCAAAAGGCTTAAAGGCGTTCGTAGCGAAAGAAACTCTAGGAAGCTCAAGTTGAACCTCCCCCGTTTGATTGTTTTGAGAATGATTAAAAGAGGCTGTTAGGTTCCAGTTTTTATTCTTAAATCGTTGATTATAATTGATCCGGGAGGAAAAAGAGTTTTGTAATACTGAATTAGCATCATTTCGATTTAAGCGAGCATAGTCGTTAGTTTGAATGTTGACATTCGCGCTAAAAGTCCGAAGTGGATGAGCTTTTGGGTCCTGATTGTGAGACCACTGGACACTAAAAGAATTATCCCTACCCTTGACCAATGTATTCTTATCAACAAATTCAGTTTTATAGCTAGAATAAGAAATAGTAGCATTACCAGAATATGCGTACCGTCTGTTGTATCGAAAATTTCCACTCAGTCCAAAACTTCCTCGAAGGTAGATATCAGTGGTAAGTGATAAGTCGTAGTAATCGTTGATTGGAAAATAATAACCAATATTTCTAAGTCCGTAGCCCCATTGTGGAGAAACATCATAGTCTTGAGGGAATAACAAGCCCGTTCGGCGCCCCTTGGTTAAGGGTGCTGCGGCTAAAGGAAGTACTAAAGGGGTAGGCACACCGCCGATTTCAATATAAGAAGGTCCCATCACAGCCCATTCATTGGCAATAATTTTTTGTTTTCCTGATCGAAGGCCGAAATGTGGAGTAGGATGGTCACAAGTTGTTATAATAGATCGTGCGTTATAAATGACATCTTGCACTACCGTATCATTTTTTCGGACATGTCGCTCCGTCAGATATTTACTTTCGTTGCCCACAATATACAAGTCGCTTTCCTTGGTTCGGGCACCCCTGATATAAGCTTTTTCAGAATCAAAGTTGTACTTTAATGTTGTGGCATCAACTTCATTGCCCCCTTGTATAAGGCGAGGATTATTTTTAGCTCGACCTGCACTATCTAGAGATCCCTCAGCTTTAACTTCTGATTTGCCAATATCGAACTCCATATAATGTGAAGTTAAGGTGGCATCCTCAGTAATTACACTATCACGAGTGTACATATACAACTTCTCATCATCAGCGGAATATACCACCGAGTCTTTAGAAAAATATTGTGCTTTTATAGTAATGGCATCCTTTGAAATAGGTATCTCAAAAGGCGTTGTATCACGGCTAGTTAATGAAGGCTGATCAAGTGTGTCGCTGCAGCTTAAACAAATATTATAGTAGTGAAATTGGGAGGTCAAATTATTCTTAAATCCACAAATGTATTCTTTCTCAAACAACAGATTTTCTCTAAAATCGTTACAATTGAGCATGGCATTCATATTATTTGAGATAAAGGCATTCAAGTTTCCGCCTAAAATTAGACAGAAGCCAAAAATAATTACTACCTTTATATTATAATTTTTCATAATATGAAAAACGAGTTCTTATGCGAAAGTATATGTTTTTAATCGTTTATTGTTTTTTCTTTTATATACTTCTCAATCCGAGTACTGGGTTTGCTAAGCATAAAGTTTATGATATCCTTAAGAAAGATATTTGGTTTCAGGAAAGTGATCCTCCCAAGTCGAAGGTTTACAGAATCATAATTGACCCTGGGCATGGCGGGAAAGATGCGGGGTGTAGTGGGCGACATTCTCATGAAAAAGATATTGTTTTAGCTATTGGCAAAAAAATAAGAGAGATTTCAAAGAAAAAGTATCCAGACCTGGAAGTTATAATGACACGCGATACAGATAAGTTTATTCCTCTTCATGAACGGGCAAAATTAGCCAACAAAAACAATGCTGATTTATTTATTTCACTACATTGTAATTCAATAGGTGGTAAAAGCCACGTCCATGGATCAGAAACCTATGTTCTGGGATTGCACCGGGCTGAAGACAACCTTAGAGTTGCTAAACGCGAAAATGCATCTATACTGTATGAAAACGATTATAAAGCTCAATACGATGGTTTTGATCCATCTTCTGTAGAAGGGCACATATTACTTAGCATGTATCAAAATGCTCATTTAGAGCAAAGCATTCACTTTGCTCACCTTGTAGAGAACCAGCTCACCACACATGCGTCAAGGCACAGCAGAGGCGTAAAGCAAGCCGGATTTCTAGTTTTGCGAGAAACCACAATGCCATCTGTATTAATAGAAACTGGCTTCTTAACCCATGCTAAGGAAGAGGACTTTCTTCGAGACTCAAAAGGTCAGGAAAAAGTAGCCGAGGCCATCATGCAATCTATAGAACAATACGCTATACTTCCTTCAGGTGAAAAAAATCAACAAACTTCAACTGAAGAAACCCAATTTGGCATTCAATTGGCTGCAACCTCCTCTTCCATTAGCGAAGATCATACTCTTCGAAAAACGTATTCTAATTTAAAAGAATGGACAACAGGTGCTAACGCTTACAAATATATATTACCGGCAGGTAAAAATAGAGAGGAAGCGGAGCGCCTCAAAATAGAACTAGAAAGTAAAGGGCAAAAAGGAGCATTTATTATTTCATGGCCTTACCGACATTTAGATGCCGCTGAACAATCAGGAACTAAATAGTTTTCTTACTTTCACGATTGGAAATATAGATTAAGACGTATGAAAATACCCTACGAAGTACGAATTGGCCTTATGGCCGTCATTGCAATATTTGCTGCCATTTGGGGTTACAAATTCCTCAAGGGTCAGAATTTTCTTTCAAATGATAATCAATTTTATGCGTATTACGAATATGCGGATCAACTCAATGTAAGTGCACCCGTATATGTGAAAGGTCTGGAAGTCGGGACTATTACTAAAATTCAATTTGAGCCTGGAAATGAAAAAACAATCAGGGTAGACTTTGAGGTAAGAAATGACATTGGCATTCACCCTAATACTACTGCGTATATTATATCTACGGGCGTACTAGGAGGTAAAGCTATATCTTTGGACATTCCTGGGCCCTGCCCTGCCGATGATTGTCTTACAAGTGGCAGTAAACTAGAAGGAGGAAACCGAAACCTGGTTTTTTCGCTATTAGGGGAAGATGACATTGAATCTTCAGTGGAAGATTTGACGAAGACTTTTGAAATGCTTCTCGATTCATTGGATGCGGCATTCAAAAGACCAAGTGAAGATTCTGGTCTAAGAAGCATTGGTCACGACCTGCAGAAAACTATAAGCAATGTTGAAAGTATTAGTCAATCCTTGGATGAAATGCTTGCAGCTCAAGCGCCACTAAGAAAAGGACTGCAAAATGTTAACTCTATAACACGAAATCTAAATCAAAATAATGATAAGATTAACCTAATCATCGAAAACATCTCCGACCTTTCAGAGAAAATTAAAACACTAGAATTGGGCTTGACTCTGGAAAAAATCAATTCTACTTTAGATGCTTCAGAGGTTGGGCTTAATTCATTTAATGATCGATTAGCTCAAGCAGAAACTTCTCTTTCCTCAATACAAGAAATCGTTGAGCGAGTGAATGCAGGGAAAGGGACGCTAGGCAAGGTGATTAAAGATGATCAATTATATAATGATTTAGACAAGGCGGTACTAAACCTTAATTTCTTATTACAAGATATTCGCTTGAACCCTGAAAGGTATATTAAAGTAAGTGTATTTGGAAAAAAGTCCTCTGACTACAATGTTCCTGAAGAGGACCCGGCATTTCAAGATTAATTTAGGAATTCCAGACATTATAGTATTAACCGGTCTCCTTCTCGATCCAAAATATTCACTTCAGCTTCTAAATTTATTCTAAACCGTTCCTGAACGTCCTTACGGATGGCACGAGCCCATTCGATGACCTCATTGGCCCTCGCATTACCGTAATTTACAATTACAAGAGGCTGATGTCTATAAGATCCTACGCTACCCTCTCGCTTTCCCTTCCATCCGCAGACATCTATTAACCAGGCCGCTGGTATTTTTACAGATTTATCTGAAAGCGTATAAAATGGAATAGTATCGAATTCCCTTTTTAGTTCGTTGAGTCGCGATGAAGAAATTATAGGATTCTTAAAAAAAGAGCCAGCATTTCCTAGTTCACCAGGGTTAGGCAATTTACTTTCGCGGATGGATATCACCCAATCACTTATTTTCTTTGCAGATAACTCAGATGAATTATCTGCTAATTGCGTTAAACTGCTATAAGAAATATTAAAAGAATAAAACCCTTGTTTTGGAAGGCGAAAAGTAACGTGTGTAATAACACCTTTGCCATTTAATTCTTTCTTAAAAATACTGCTCCGGTAGTCAAATAAACACTCCTCAGTTTTAAAGATGCGAACTTTTTGGTCATGAAATGAAAGATATTCTACCTGCTCTATAAAGTCTTTTATTTCAACTCCATAAGCTCCAATATTCTGAATAGGAGCAGCCCCAACAGTCCCCGGAATCAAACTTAAGTTCTCAATCCCCCCTAAATCATAGGATAGCGCACGTAAAACAAATTCATGCCAATTCCAGCCTGCTCCTACACGCAGAATAGAGTATTTTTTTTCATCAGATATGCTTTCCCATTCATGGAAATCAAGTTTAACAACTGTTCTATCTAAAAAATCTGGTAGTAAAACATTGCTACCCCCACCTAATATAAAAGGAGGCTTTCCATCATTTTCCGCTAACAGCCCTTTTAACTCTTCAACAGAAGAAATGCTGTAGAACTCACGTGCTATCGACTTTAAGCCGAAGGAGTTCATTTTAAAAAGATTGTAATTTTTCAAGCCTGAAATCAAGTTCTTTAATTTTTCTTGAGCATTTTTTTAGCAGCGGTATTGTTTACATTAATCATAAATCCAATACTCATTATAGAAGCACCATCCGGACCTTGACCATACCTACCGTACAGAACACCGGAAAATCCCATTGCGCCAAAACCAAGACCTATTTGCCCAAAATAAGCAGGGAAATATTGTGTTCGATTCTCGTATTCTACCGCACTATATTCATCGGATAAAAAGTATAACTCAGAATTGGTAAGAACAAAACCTCCACCGATAGAAAACCCAGTGCCAGGCTGAGGTGAGGTTGTAGAGATTCCATTGAAGTTTATAGATCCAATAAATGGAAAAGACAAGGCACCTAAGCCCTTGTATTCATTAATATCAAAAGCAAATGGAGCATAAGAAACCTGAGCTTCTATCGAAGCATTTATCTTTCCCGACCCTAACCACATCTTAGGTCCCCAGTTCAAATTAGCTAGTGCTGAGCCCGAACGATATTCACCTAAAGGATGGGTGTTGGGGTTTTGATAATATTGATAAAAATCAATGCCAAAAGTATTTCCAAAAGAAATCCATTGAGCTTGAGAATAGCTACTTAGATTCAAGAAAATAAAAACAAAGAGAACTAAGGTTCGCATTTTTTTTCTACAAAGATAAAAAGCCTTCTACATATTAGTGAGTAAGCATTGATTTATCCTGAAATTGCAGGCGCGCTAAAGAATAATACAATCCATCCTTATTTTTCATTAGGTCATCATGGCGGCCTTTCTCAACCACTCTACCTTGATCAATCACTATAATCTGATCTACATTCCGAATAGTTGAAAGCCTGTGTGCAATAATAATACTCGTGCGACCTTCTAAAAGGTTCTCTAGCGCATCTTGTACAACTTTTTCAGATTCAGCATCTAAAGAAGATGTAGCTTCATCCAATAATAAAATGGCAGGATTTTTCAAAATTGCCCTGGCAATAGCGATTCGTTGTTTTTGACCTCCAGATAGGCGAACCCCTCGCTCTCCAACAATAGTATCTAAAGCTTCTGGAAATCTATCTATGAATTCCATTGCATTGGCCTGTTCTGCAGCCTGAAGTATGTCACTATTGGAAGCATCTGGATTTCCATAGCTTATGTTTTCTCTAATAGTTCCACCAAAAAGAATTACATCTTGTGGAACGATGGAGAATAGCGATCGATAAGAACCCAAAGGCAAATTTTGAATTTCCTTATCCCCCAGTGTGATTTCCCCCTCATAATTCTGATAAAATCGCAAAAGTAACTGAAAAACAGTAGACTTACCTGCTCCAGAAACACCAACCAAGGCTACCTTACCTCCTTTAGGAACACTAAAAGAAAGTTGATCAAGAACACGAATATCTGGTCTAGAGGGGTAAGAAAATGTAACGTCGTTAAATTGTATTTCGGGTTTGACATCAATTTTGGGTGACTTCTCAAGTACAATATCTTCAATTTCACCTTCTTCTCTTAAGATTTCCCTAATGCGTTCTGTAGCGCCCATGGCTCCTAATAACTCTGTATAAAAATTCCCGAGTCCAGCAATTGCCGCACCAATAATAGCTGTATATGAAACAAAAGAAACTAATCCTCCCGCAGTGAGACTTCCGTCACTTACCATGTTTGCACCCATCCAAATAATAAAAAATAACCCACCAAATAAAAAAGTGATAATAAACACTGAAAATAAAGCTCGAGCTCTGGCATATTGAAGAGAAACTTTGACAACATTATCAGTAGCACTTCGGTACTTCACAGATTCAAAAGATTCATTGACAAAGGATTTTACCATCGCAATACTCTGGAGGGCATCCCCAAACAGATTATTAGTATGAGCCATTTCTTGCTGTCTGTCTTTCGACAAACGGCGTATATACCGTCCGAAAAACATAGCACCTAAAACTATCACTGGAAACGTCAACAGCATGATCCCGGCAAGCTTAGGAGTTGTTACTGCTAGAAAGACAATACCAACAATAAGAACAATTATTTGCCTAAAAAATTCGGCTAATGTAAATGAAAAAGCAGAGTACATTTTCTCAACATCCGCACTTACTCGACTTATTAACTCTCCGACTTTGTTCGTTTCAAAAAAATAAATTTGTAGTGTAAGTAAGTGATTGAATAAATCTTTTCGAAGATCAGCCAATCCTTTTTCACTTACTATCGCAAAGCAAATTACGCGAAAGTATGAAATTACGCCTTGCAGAATCAATATACCAAGAAGCAGCCAAGCCGCTCGGGTAAGGCTCAAGTCAAAATCTGCCTTTCCTTGTGCAATGTCAACCAGAAGTCCAGCTAAATATGGAAAAGCAAGAAAAAGCACACTTGATAAAAAAAGTAGAATTAGACCAAGAATAAGATATAGCTTGTAAGGCCCAATATACTTAAATATGTAAGCGGCTTTGCGCAAGGACTCACCATCAATTTTGCCCCTTAAATGTTTATCTTCATCAGATTTTCTTCGACTCATAACTGAAGACAAAAATACTGAATTCCCTGTCTGTTAAAAGATAAATTCGGGTTAATTAAACACGAACTTGTAATTTCTGGTAAAGGATCTTATATTTGCGTCGCTTTAGGCCCCGTAGTTCAACTGGATAGAATACCAGATTTCGGCTCTGGGGGTTGGGGGTTCAAATCCTCCCGGGGTCACAAAGTAAATAAGGGCTTCCCGCCAGGGACTGCCCTTTTTTTTATGCTTCTTTGTCAAACTATAGCGTAATTTTGATTGCATAATCTAATAGAGAAGACCGAATGGTAATCGAATGTATTCAAAATGTTTTTTTTGGGGATGCGGACCTATTTGCTTAGCCATTTCAATAAAAAAAGGGGAAGAACCGAAACGGCCTTCCCCAAAACTACAAACTACCTCGAAGGATAAATTTTAATTGTCTGAACTAGTAATTGCAATATTATACACTACTAATCCAAATCCAATTTTATTGATTGCATCTGCTATATTATAAAATAAATCTACACTAGAAGGATCCCATCCGAATGCGATATTGAGCCAGCCGCCCTCCATGCACATGTAACCGATAGGATAAATTGCCCAACCCACAAGCACAAACCATGCTAGTGTGCGCACGCCACGCTGAACAGTAGGATTGCCACTTGCCTTAGACAACTGAGCAACTTCACCGAACCAAGCGGTATACAAAATATAGATATAACCTATAGTTGAAATAACACCCCAAGTCACAGAATGAGAAGTACTACCACCTTCTGGATTGAAGGCCTCTCCAATGTAACCAGCTACAAGCATGAGTACTGAGGCGAAAATAAGTTTCCAAAGTAAGCTTAATTTTGCGCCAGCTGCCTTTGTTAATAGGTAAAACTCAACACACATGAGTGGAACAGTCAATGTCCAATCAATGTAACGCAATGCGGTTGGATTTTCACCTGTCATGGCATAATAATCACGCATATAATAATAATGCACAGCGGCTATCATTGTAATAAGCCCGGAAACTAAAAGCGAGGTTTTCCATTTTTTAGCAACATTACCACGCTCAAAAAAGAAAAATACAGAAGCTGCAAACATAGCCATGTAGCCGGTAAAAAAAGTAAACGCTACTGGATCATCCTTGGGAATTGACAAAGCATCAAGTAAAAACATAATCAACAATTTTGGTTTTGGTCCTACTCATATGGCTTTTCGGAATCGCCCTGTTTTTTAATAGTGGTTTCTAGACTCCACAAAATCATTAATTTCGAGGTATGGAACAATATAATCTAATCATTCCAAAAAATCAACATTAATGAAATATATAATCTCATTTATTGTTCTAATCTAACTTATATTTTAGGTCAAAACCGGAGTTTTTGGATACCTCAAGACAATCTATCTTCTTTTTATAGTTTTTTACAAACAATTTTCAAACTCTTGTGTTGACCAGCATTTTTTTTGTAAACAACTAATATGAACTATATTCGTTCGTACATAAAGGACAATAAATGAATATTTTTGAACGCTATAACATTCGCTCTTTAAACAACCTGGATTTGTTGGCACAACAAGTCGTTGAAGGGTTTATTATTGGATTACATAAAAGCCCATTTCACGGTTTCTCAGTTGAATTTGCAGAGCATAGATTATACAATCAAGGGGAATCGACGCGCAATATTGACTGGAAAGTATTTGCCCGAACGGACAAACTATTTACCAAGCGGTATGAGGAAGAAACAAATTTGAGATGTCAAATAATAATTGACCAATCCTCATCAATGCACTTTCCTGCTGAAAACACCTTGGAAGAGGGAGAGATTAATAAATTTCAGTTTTCATGCTTAGCTGCGGCAGCACTCATGAACCTATTAAAAAAACAGCGAGATGCGTTCGGCCTAAGTCTATTTGATGATAATATAAATATTCACAGCCAAACAAAATCTAGTACATCGCATTATAGGCTTTTGTTAACCTATCTTCATGAAGCCCTCCAAGGACCCCAATTAAGGAAAACTACGGCTGCCGCTGAGGCCTTGCATCACGTAGCGGAACGAGTACATAAAAGGTCGTTGATTATCGTTTTTAGTGATATGTTAGATCGAATGGAAAATACAGACGAACTTTTTGCAGGCTTACAGCATTTAAAACATAACAAACATGAGGTGATTCTATTTCACACCGTACACCGTGAAAAAGAAATTGACCTGAAGTATGCAAATAGACCTTATATTTTTGAAGATGTTGAAACAGGAGAGAAAATTAAGGTTAGACCGAAAGAGGTGAGGCAAAAATATATAGAAAGCCTACGCAATTTTCGTGAAGAATTGAGGCTTAAATGCTTACAGTATAAAATTCAATTTGTTGAAACTGATATCCAAAAAGGCTTCGAACCTATCTTGCAATCAGTACTAATTCAGCGAAAGAAAATGAAAGTCACCTAACTAGATGATGTCGAAAAAAGGAAGAATAGATAAATGGTTGTGGTCTGTCCGTATTTTTAAATCAAGAACCTTATCCAATGCTGCCTGTAAATCTGGAAAAGTAAAAATAGAGGGAGAAAAGGCAAAGCCGGCCCAATCCTTAGAGGAAGGTGAGATTGTTGAAGTTAAGAAAAACGGATTTGACTATACCTTTCAAGTTCAAAAAATCATTCAAAAGCGTGTCGGAGCACCAATTGCTGTAAAGTGCTATAAAAACCTGACTCCGGAAGATGAACTCAATAAATACAAGGAGTGGTATATTGGCAAAAGCCAACCAGAGCGGCGAGAAAAAGGGGCTGGCAGGCCTACGAAAAAAGAACGAAGAGAATTAGAGGAATTTAAAAGAAAATGGAAGCGATAGCGATATCGCCTCCATATTTTCATCTTCCTTTCATTGAATAATTTGCTTAAGACAAAAAGGATTTTGACACTTCAACATCCTTTCCTCCACTTGAATAGTCGTAAAAACCTTCCTTAGTCTTTCGTCCCATTTTTTTAGCTTCAACCATATTAACCAATAAAGGGCATGGTGCATACTTATCCAATTTAAACCCATCGTACAAAACTTCAAGAATTGAAAGACACACATCTAGCCCTATAAAATCGGCTAACTGAAGAGGGCCCATGGGGTGAGCCATTCCTAGTTTCATGATCGTGTCAATTTCTTTTACTCCAGCTACCCCTTCATGCAATGTATAGATCGCTTCATTAATCATAGGCATAAGAATACGATTAGCCACAAAACCAGGATAGTCATTAGCTAAAACAGGAACTTTTCCTATATCCTTGCTCAGATCTACAATTCTATTCGCCACGTTATCAGAAGTGCTGTACCCTCGAATAACTTCGACTAACTTCATGATCGGCACTGGATTCATAAAATGCATACCCACAACTCGCTCCGGACAATTTGTAACTGAAGCAATTTTGGTTATACTAATTGAAGAGGTGTTCGTCGCTAGTATCGCATTATCCTGAGCCATTTCGCTCATCTGCTTAAAAATTTTAAGCTTCAAATCCACATTTTCTGTTGCTGCCTCAACAATTAGTTCAGCATCCTTTACAGCTCCATCCATTGATGTATGCCAGCTCAATCGCTCTACCGTGGACTCTTTTAACTCTTCAGAAATTTTTTCTTTCTTAACCATTCGCTGTAAATTGGAAGAAATGGTTTCCTTAGCAGCTTCTAGTGCACTGGTATTGACATCTACGACATTTACCTTGTATCCGTTCATTGCAAATACGTGTGCAATTCCATTGCCCATTGTCCCTGCTCCTATAACTGTGATGTTTTTCATGATCAATTCCTATTTTGATCAACGAAAATAGAAAAAACAAATGAATAGAAGAAAGCGGATCTTGAGACACTATTTGAAAATAATTGTCCCAAATACGTATAAATCATACCGTAAGAGCAAGAATTTAATAGCCTAAAAAGTATCCAAATGGAAAAAACAGATTTCGCAATATTCTATATCACCCATGCTTCAAAAGCGGAAGCTGAGAGTTTTGTAAACGATTGTATACAAGAAAAATGGATTGCGTGCGGAAATATATTTCCAATAGACAGCACTTTTTTATGGGAGTCTAAAGTGGTGCAAGAAGATGAATTTGTCAGTATTGTAAAAACAGGCATTCACCTCATTTCAGCATTTACAACCTTTGCTGAAAATCTACACCCTTATGAAACTCCGTGCATTTTACATTGGGAAGTAAGGGCTAATGAAAATTATACTAAATGGATCTACCGGAATGTGAGGGATTAGTATATAGTACTAGGTATCGTGTGACATCAGGGAGGCCTTTAGAAATTCATCAATGTCACCATCTAAAACAGCTTCTGTTTGTGGGGTCTGATGTTGAGTGCGATGATCTTTAACTCTTCGATCATCTAGTACATAAGAACGTATTTGAGAACCCCATTCATTAGCCATTTTTCCAGCTTCCACTTTGTCTTTTTCGGCCAACTGCTCTTGCATTTTTTTCTCGTAAAGACGCGATTTCAACATTTGCATAGCCTTGTCTCTATTCATATGTTGAGACCGTTCCTGCTGACATTCAACTACTATTCCTGTAGGCTCATGAGTCACGCGAACGGCAGATTCCGTTTTATTAACATGCTGCCCCCCTGCACCACTAGCCCGAAAAGTATCCCATCTAAGATCAGCCGGATTTATTTCAACTTCGATTCGATCGTCAACCATAGGATGGACAAATACCGAAGCAAATGAGGTCATGCGTTTCCCCTGAGCATTAAAAGGACTAATTCGAACCAGCCTGTGTACACCGTTTTCGTTTTTCAATAATCCATATGCATAATCCCCATCAATTTCAACAGAAACACTTTTGACACCTGCTACATCACCGTCTTGAATATTTAGGATAGATACCTTATACCCATTTTTCTCAGCCCACATCATGTACATACGCTGCAGCATAGCAGACCAATCGCAACTTTCCGTGCCACCCGCACCAGCATTTATTTCTAAAACACAACTAAGTTCATCTTCAGGCTTGTTCAGGGTGGATCGAAACTCAAGGTCTTCAATTACCTTTACTGCCTTCTGATATGCCCTCTCTACTTCATCTTCAGAACCTTCACCTTCATTCAAAAACTCAAATAGAACTTCAACCTGCTCCACCTCTTCCTGAACTTTACTGTAAAGCGATAGCCAGGATTTCTCTCTTTTTATATCTTTCATCAAGCTTTCAGCTGCGGGAGGATCATCCCACAATCCCGGAGCAGCAGCACGCAACTCATAATCTTCTAATTCTCTTTCTCGTCTATCGACGTCAAAGATACCTCCTCAATAAAAGCAAGCGCTCTTTTAGGGCATCTAACTGGTCAGATGTCATAGTTTAAAAATTTAATGTTGAGAAAATATCAAGCAGTTATTTCTCAAGAATATCCACATAGAATAATAAATCCGAATCCGCTGGAATAGGTCCACTTCCTGCCTCGCCATAAGCCAATTCAGAGGGTATGAATAATAGACCTACATCACCGCGATTAAATGCGAGAAGGCCTTCATCCCAACCTTGAATTACACTACCAACACCAACTTCCAATGGCAATGGCTGACCACGCTCAAGAGAATTATCAAATTCATTACCTGTTGAAATGAGTCTGCCCACATAATGAACATTGAGTTGGTCATTCTTTTCAATAGAAGCACCTGTACCCTCATCTAAAACAATATACTCTACACCATTCGCTGTTGTCTCGAGGCCTTCGAGCGTTCCATTTTTATACTGTTCCAAATACACGTCTAATAGTGAATCAACTTTTAATTTTTGATCCGCTTGAGCCTGACGCATTTTAGACTGCTCCAACATGTAAGATTCTTCATCGACGATTTCATTCATCTTAATATGATACACTATTCCTTCATCAGTAATTTTAGGGTCTTCAAGAGCTGCCGGTGGTAGGGAATCTAAAGGCACATTGATAGATACACTATCATCAACAGACAAAGTCATAAGGACTTGACTAATGGGGTCAGACCCATCCGAATTAATTTGGCTCGTTTGTTCCATAGCCTCTGGTACCACTTGGTTTTCTCCAGAAGAAATATTGATGGTATAAGTGACAAAATCCCCGACCTGCGCGCGACCATCCGTCAAAGGATTTTGTACATGATACTCTACTTCATACCCAGCCACAGTTTTACTCTCTTGTTGCTGAGATTCACATGCATATAAAGTTAACAGTGCTAAAATTGAAAGAAAAAATGATGTTTTCATAGTTGATTTAATCTACATTATAAAATCGGACTTCCCATATACTCAGGAAGTACTTTTTTGAATTTATCTATTGCTTTTTGAAGTGAAATTTTCAAAGCTCCTCCTGAGGCATTTTTGTGTCCACCTCCGTTGAAGTGTTTTCGCGCCATTTTTTGAACTGAAATATCACCTTTGGAACGCAAAGAGTATTTAGTAATGGTTGGCTGCTCAGTTATGAATGCGGCTAATTTAATATGCGGCATTGAAAGCATATAATTAACAATGCCTTCCGTATCACCACGAGTTATTGCAAATTTTTTATAATCATCTTTTGAAAGTGATATAATTGCAGTGTCGTAGTCTTCCAATACTTCCAACCTTTCATATAAGGAATAACCTAAGAGCCGCAATTGTTTTTCAGTAGCGCTATTAAATATATAATCGTTGATCATATTGTCACGCACGCCAGAAGCTGCAAGTCTTGCCGCAATTTCAAATAAGCGAGCGGAAATAGAATGCCGAAACCTTCCAGTATCTGTGATAATACCCGTGTAACATGCCTCAGCCACATCTCGATCTAAGCGTTCATCGGCGCCCAATAAGGTCAAAAACTCTACAACTAATTCGCAAGTAGAGCTGGCAGAGGGATCTGAATACACCTCATCGGCAAATGGTTCCGGATCTATATGATGGTCGATCAGAAAAACAGGTGTATTTTCTTTCTCAGATACCATCTCACCCATTTTATCAATGCGGTCTAAGCTATTAAAATCACAACAGATGATTAAGTTGGCTTGGTCAATTGCTGCTTTGCAAACCTCTGCCTCTATATCGTAGACCAAAATCTCTTTTGCCCCAGGCATCCACTCAAAATTAGCAGGATACTCACTAGGCAAACAGACCTTCACCCCGTGCCCCCGATTCAAAAAATATGACCGTAGAGCTAAGGAAGACCCTAATGCATCTCCATCAGGATTCCGATGGGATAACAAGACGATATCTCTAGGAAGAGCAAGCCACTCTGAAATGGTATCGATATTTGGCGTTATAAGCATGGCCGCAAATATGCGAATTTTAGCGTAAAACCCATCATAATTTTATCATAATACTCATGTACAAGTCATTAGGGCGCGTCCCTTCTTCCCTTAAGCTCAGAAGGGACCGGGCTATTCGGCACTTCGGTCCGGTCCCACTGGTTCCCGGACGGCCAGAGCCTGCCTACTATCCCTCGCGCTTGCGGCCTGCCGGCCGCTTAAAATGTATTATTTCCCCTTATTCGTCGAGTCAAAATTGATTTCCGTCCATTAAATCGAAATCAGCTAAGCAAATTCCTTATATTTGGACTATTCAAAAATCATACATAATTGAAATGAAAAAACATATGAAAAAATCAATTCTGGCCTTTTCCTTAATCTTTAGTTTTACGGCACTGACTTTTGGTCAAGCTCCTGAAAACTGGTTTAATCTAGCTTTCGATACAGATAGTGTATATGGTGCTGAAACCGAAAAAGCATACACTTTGCTGGAGGGAAAAAAAGGTAAAGAAGTTGTAGTAGCAGTTATAGACTCCGGAGTAGATGAAGAGCATGAGGATCTCTCGAATATCATGTGGGTCAATCCAAATGAAATCATGGGAAATGGCAAGGATGATGATAATAACGGGTATGTCGATGATGTTAACGGTTGGAATTTTATCGGCGGACCAGAGGGCAATGTAGCTCAGGATAATTTGGAAGTCACCCGACTATATCGGATGTACCATGAAAAATTTAAAGATGTTTCGAATCCCACGACCTTGAATAATGATGAAAAACAAGAGTATGCTCGTTATCTGAAGGTGATGCGCGATACAAAAAAAGGAAGGGAAAGCGCAGAAAAAAATCTTGATCGCTACAAGCAGCAAAAAGCTAACATATTCAATGGCTTGGATGAATTAGAAAAAGTAGTCGGTAAGAACCCTTTAAATCTCCAAATGCTTGAAGAAGTAAATACAGAAGGAAATTCTTCATTAGCATTGGTTATCAATATTGCAAAAAATGGTCTTAAATCCGAAGAGAAAGAGGAAGTCACTGTAGATTATATCAGAGATGCCGTTGAGGAAGGACTTAGCGGTGCTATTGATTATTTTGAAACGCAAGCAGAATACCATTACAATATAGACTTTAACCCTCGTCCTATTGTAGGAGATGATTACAGTGACCCCTATCAAAGAGATTATGGTAATAACGAATATGAAGGCCCAGATGCTTTCCATGGTACTCATGTATCTGGTATAATTGCTGCAGATCGAAACAACGACCTTGGCTTAAATGGTGTAGCTGACATGGCAAAAATAATGACTATTCGGGCTGTTCCTGATGGTGATGAAAGAGATAAGGATGTAGCCTCAGCTATTATTTACGCTGTGGACAATGGGGCATCTGTCATCAATATGAGTTTTGGAAAAGGGTATTCCTGGAATAAAAAAGTAGTGGATGAGGCAGTAAAATATGCTGCAAAAAATGATGTGCTTTTGGTGCACGCCGCAGGAAATAGCGCGCAAAACAATGACAACTCACAAAATTTCCCGAATGACTCCTATGATAAACGATGCTTATTTTGTTCTAAAAGTGCAGATGACAACTGGATAGAAGTTGGCGCTCTAAGTTATGTTACTGATGAAAACATCCCGGCTAGTTTTTCAAATTATGGAAAAGAAGAGGTTGATTTATTTGCTCCGGGAGTAGCGATTTATTCCACAGCACCAGATAACGAGTACCAAGATGCGCAGGGAACCTCTATGGCGGCGCCTGTGGTTGCAGGTGTAGCGGCTCTTATTCGCTCCTACTTCCCCGATCTTACTGCAAAACAAGTTAAAGAAATACTTCTAGAAAGTGCTACTCGAATTGATATGGACGTTAAGAAACCAGGTACTCAAGATTTGGTTCCTTTTTCTAGCCTATCAGTAACTGGTGGTACTGTTAATGCCTATGAAGCTGTTAAACTAGCTATGAATACCAAGGGTAAAAAATAAAGATGGAAAAGATGTTTTTCAGCTTAAAAAAGCCAGTTGCCCGAGCAACTGGCTTTTTTTTATCGAATAACTATTTTATTGATGATATCCTGCCCCATCTCCTCATTTATATTAGACTGTAACTTATCTCTGCCCAGTTGTAACTCATGCCTTAGTACGGATGAAGTTAGCTTGACATAAAGTGTGCCTTTGGAGAAATATATTTGGTGAGTATAACCGGAGATCATGGGGCCCATGCACTTCTTCCACGCCTGTTTCAATCGTTCAGATTGGATTTTTTCGGACCACTGGTCTCCTCGATCTACCATCTTCTTTAATAGATCACCAATTTTTTTTTCATTTCGACTTCCCATCCTTATAAAAACTTATTCTTCTTCATTAAATGGTGCTCCGGGTATATCAATAAGTTGAAAGGAAATATCATTTTCCTTAAATAACTCGCTCACTCTATTTTTGTCAGTATCTGTCAAAAATATTTGTCCGAAATCCATTTCAACCACCATTCGCATCAATGAAGATAAGCGATTCCTGTCAAGCTTTTCAAAAAAATCATCGAGAAGTAAAATAGGACGTTTGTTTAACTTCCGATATAACCACTGAAACTGAGCAGTTTTAAGAGCAAGAATAAAGGATTTAAGTTGTCCCTGTGAGGCCCTGATTTTTAGGGGGGCTCCGTTAATCAGAACCTTCATGTCATCTTTATGAATACCCTGGAGAGTGCGGCCCATCGCTATATCTTTTTCGAGATTATTATCTATCCACTGTGAAAACGAAGCTTTCTCTAAAGGGGAGCGATATACACAAGAAACCAGTTCGTTATTATCTGAAATTAAACGATGCCTATCCCCCACAGCTGGTCCAAAAGACTCCATAAATAATTTTCGCTTTTCATAGATATATTGAGCAGGCTCTTCCATTTGTTTGCCCATTGTTTCTAGCAATGTTCGATCTAAACGTCTTGTATCCTCTTGCGATTTCAGGTATGCATTTCGTTGTTTCAGTAGGCGACGATACTCAACTAATGCTAACAAGTATTTTTTGTCATACTGGCTCAGGGTGAAATCTATAAACCGTCTTCGCTCCTTACTGCCACTTAAAAATTCTATAATATCATCTGGCGATACTACAACTAAAGGCAATTTACCTAAGTGGTCTGACAAGCGGTCATATTTCTTATCATTCCAAAATAGTTCCTTACCTGCACCCTTTTGATATGTCGCTGCTACATTGTGCTGCTTATTTCCCGAATCGACTAGCTCTCCTTCAATGCGGAAAAAATCAGCACCTTCCAATACACATTGTTTGTCAGTACTTTGAAAATAACTCTTCCCCCAACAACAATAACTAATCGCATCAAGTAAATTAGTCTTTCCTACACCATTAGATCCCGTTATACATACGACCCTATTAGAAAGCTCGAAGGCGGCATTTCCGTAATTTTTAAAGCGTAAAAGACCTATTTTTTGAAATATCAAATCGACATGAGTTTTTCCTATCTGCGTAAGTTATGCGTAATAATAAGATATAGAAACAAATGAGTTTTGCGATTCAACATAACCGTCGTATTTTTACCACACAAAAATATAAGGAAATGGCAGAAGTTGCAGATAAAAAGAAAAAGAAGTGGAAAGCGAAATATGATAAGGATACCTATTTAAACTGGTATGAAACTATGCAACGTATCCGACTTTTCGAAAACCGAGCCCTACAAATGTACGGGCAGAATAAAATACGCGGTTTTTGCCACGTTTACATTGGCCAAGAAGCCATTGCTGGAGGAATGTCATCCGCATTGCGACCTGAAGATGCAGTAATTACTGGATATAGACAACATGGAACGGCAATCTCAAGAGGAATCTCAACCAAAGAGGCGATGGCTGAACTTTTCGGAAAATCCACAGGTATTAACAAAGGGAAAGGTGGTTCCATGCACTTCTTTTCCAAAGAAAATAGATATTTTGGTGGAAATGGCATCGTAGGTGCAACCATTCCAATAGGCACAGGCATTGCCCTTGCCGAGCAATATAAAAAAACAGATAATATCGCTGTTACCATGTTTGGAGACGGAGCCGCCCGCCAGGGAAGTTTGCACGAATCCTTTAATATGGCCATGACATGGAAACTCCCAGTTCTATACATTTGCGAGAATAATAATTATGCCATGGGTACCTCTGTAGAAAGAACGTCGAATGTGCACGACATTTATAAGTTGGGATCTGCTTACGATATGCCTAGCGAGCCCGTAGATGGTATGGATGTTGAAAAAGTCCACGAAGCAATTGAAAAGGCCGTGAAACACATTCGATCCGGAAAAGGACCCTATTTTCTGGAAATTAAGACTTATCGGTATAAAGGTCACTCTGTATCTGATCCAGCCACTTACAGAAGCCGAGATGAAGTAAATGAATACAAAGAGAAAGATCCGATCAAACAATTGGAATCTAGAATATTAGATGGCAATATTGCCTCTAAAGAAGAAATCAAAGAAATAAAGGACCGCCTCAAAAAAGAAATCGAAGAGGCATTAGAGTTTGCCGAAAATTCCGAATACCCCGATAAGTCAGAGCTATATACCGACAATTACCTTCAAGAAGATTACCCATTCATCAAGGATTAAGCAAGTTGTAATAAATTGAAATTTGAAAAGTTCCTGATGAGCCTGAAACATTAGAAACTTTTCTTATTTTTGCACCAAATTTTAACAAATGGCTAGAAGAAAAAAAGAATCTGAGGATACGTTAGTCGATCTTCTCGAGGTAAGAAATTCCTTAAAGAAAACCGTTGAGAAATACCAAAATTTAATACTAGGTGTTGTTTTGGGTTTAGTAGTTATAGTTGGAGCGTATATACTCTATCAAAATGTAATTCTAGCCCCGAAAGAAAAAAATGCTGCAGAAGCCATGTTTCAAGCTCAGTTTCAATTTGAGCGAGACTCTTTTGCACGTGCATTAGCCAATCCCGGTGGAGGCTATGAAGGTTTTCTAGATATCATAGATAATTACGGAGGGACAGATGCCGCTAATGGTGCGCATTATTACTCAGCAGTCTCCTATTTATATCTCAATGAGTTTGAAGAAGCCATGTACCACATTGAAAAATTCGACGCGGACGGTACAGTTACAAAAATTATGAAGAGTGGTATAATGGGAGATATCTATACTGAACAGTCGGAATGGAAAAATGCTATAAGTTCATATAAGAAAGCAACTTCTTACGATAATGAGCTTTTGACCCCATACTATTTAAACAAATTGGCTCTTTTACAAGACAAACAAGATATGGCTGAGCAAGCTCGAGAAACGTTCCAGAGAATTAAAACTGAATTTCCTGATAGTCAGGAAGCTAATGATGCCACTAAATTTTTAGCTCTGCAAAATTAAAATTTCTAAAAGCTGCTCCACTGAGCAGCTTTTTTTATCCCCTTACCTATGAGTTCGACACAAAAAAAACAAAACCTGTCTGAAGTTGATCCCTCTATCGATGTCGATGGCACAGGCTTAAGAATTGGAATCGTAACCGCAAGATGGAATAAGAAGGTAACCGAAAACCTAAAGTCAGGTTGCCACAAGACTCTTTTGAAATACGGTGTTAGTGAAGATGATATTGTACATTTATATGTCCCTGGATCATACGAATTACCTCAAGGTGCCCGCATTTTATTATCGAAAAACCGGAAAATAAATGCAGTTATTTGCATTGGCTGTGTAATAAAGGGCGAAACCGATCATAATAATTATATTAATAGTGCAGTGGCAAACGGACTTGTGCAACTTGGATTAACAAGCGGAACCCCATGTGTTTTTGGAGTACTTACTCCCAATACTATGGAACAGGCACTGGAACGTTCCGGTGGATCACATGGAAATAAAGGAGATGAAGCGGCGATTACTGCCATTCAGATGGCTCAGCTTACTAATCAGCATGGTTTACCTGCACATAAAATTGGATTTGGTATATGAAAATCAGTATCGTACATTCCGGACTTTTTAAATTAGATGGAGGTGCGATGTTTGGTGTTGTACCTAAGCAATTATGGACGCGTAAAATGGAGGCGGATGATGAAAATATGTGTACCTGGTGCATGCGTTCGCTACTTATAGAAACACAGGATCGAAAAATTTTGGTAGATACAGGCATCGGAGATAAACAAGATGAAAGGTTTAGATCTCATTTTCATCCTCACGGTCCACAACTAATCGACTCTTTAGCAGATAAAGGACTTGCCCCATCTGATATAACAGACGTATTTTTAACACACTTTCATTTTGATCATGTTGGTGGTGCAGTTACGCGCACTAAAGAGAATCAGCTCATCCCGCAATTTCCAAATGCTCAATATTGGACGAATGAAGCACACTACGAATGGGCATTTTCGCCTAATCCTAGAGAAGCGGCATCCTACTTAAAGGAAAACTTTGTTCCCCTAAAAGAGCATGGAGTGTTAAATTACATCAGCTGCGCCAACGGAGAGGAGTGGATTCCTAATATTCGAATTCAGTATTGCGATGGCCATACAAGATCTATGATGCTCTTAGATATGTCTGTTAATGGCCAACGTGTACTCTATGCAGCTGATCTTCTCCCCTCCTATGCTCATATAGGACTTCCCTGGGTCATGGCTTATGATGTCGAGCCTCTTAAAACGCTTAAAGAAAAAGAGCGAATTCTTAATGAAGTTTACGAGGAACGAGGACTAATCATATTTGAACATGACGCTAAAAACGAATGTGCTAGTTTAACCAAAGATTCCAAAGGCCGTATAGTCATAGAAGATATTTATAGCTGGAATGATGTGCACCCCTAGTGAAGTGATAAAAAACACTGAATCCGACGCGGAAAATCCAGATAAACCACTTACTCACGCTGGATGGCTTGAAAAGACCCAACCTAATTTCAATTGGAAGTTTGATCTATTATGCGACAGAATGCAATCAGCTGAAAACGCTGGACTTATTATTCGGACGGCTTTAGGTTTAGGTATTCAAAATATTTACTTTCTTTCTTCAATTTTTAAGTGGAACGCTAAGAAATTAAAGAAACTATCACGATCAGCAAATCAATACGTAAATATCCAGTCGATTGAAAGTTTATCAGAAATTGACCTATCTACCTACTCAAATATTGTCAGTCTAGAATACAGCCAAAAATCAAAGTCAATTTACAGTAATCGACTAGAGGGTTCTACCTTGCTCATATTAGGCTCTGAGTATGATGGCATCCAAGATTATCTTTTAAATCTATCGCATGAGGTCTATCATATCCCCTTAGTAGGTGAGCAATCCAGTATAAATGTAGCACAGGCTTTTAGTGGAGCTATGGTCTATTTCAATGCTAATCGAATTCAAAAATAAATATCATTAAAAATCAATAATATGGTGGCTTTATATTTCTAGTTATATTGAGTACAAACTAATCAATTAGGATCTTAAGTTATTAGATTTTTAGCATATTTGAATAAAAGGAAATGAGTAACATAACGAATTTAGAAGGAAGGTTTGGAATTTTGGGCGGAGGTCAATTGGGTAAAATGTTATGTCAGGCAGCCAGCTCCTGGCATATTGACACTTATCTGATGGAATCAAATATTAAGTGTCCAGCTGTTCACATCCCGCATCATTTTGTAAAAGGAGACATCACAAATGCCAATGATGTTATTGATTTTGGCAAGCATCTGGATTTTCTGACTATCGAAATTGAAAATGTATCTATAGAGGGCCTTCAAGCCCTGGAAGAGGCAGCAGTGAAAGTTTATCCTGGTGCGAACACATTAAAAACTATAAAAGACAAAGCAATCCAAAATGCATTTTATGAGGAACTAGAAATTCCTAGTCCTTCCTATTCTACATTTGAAGATGTGGCTTCTATTAGAAAAGCTATTTCAAGTGGTAACTTAAGGTACCCTTTTGTCCAAAAACTCCGAACTGAAGGATACGACGGAAGAGGAGTATCAATTATTCGCTCAGAAGAGGATCTAAATAAATTACTTGTTGGGTCATGCATAGTTGAGGATGCTATAGATATCAATAAAGAATTAGCTATGATCGTGGCCAGATCAGCGAATGGAGAAATTAAAACGTACGAGCCTGTCGAAATGGTTTTTCATCCGGAAGCAAATTTGGTAGAATTTTTGCAGTGCCCTGCCCAAATTAACCAAGCCGTTAGCGATCAAATGCAGTTGTACTCAAAAAAAATAATTTCAGCCTTAGATCACTGCGGTATACTAGCTATAGAGTTTTTTCTCGACCAAAATGACAAATTATATGTGAATGAAATGGCTCCACGACCTCATAATAGTGGCCATCACACAATAGAGGCCTGCGAATGCAGCCAATACGAACAATTGATTCGTGCTGTTTTAAACCTACCTTTAGGGGATACAGCTTCAAAGCAAGCAGCAGTTATGATAAATCTATTAGGCGAAGAAAACCATCAAGGCGTGCCAGTCATCAATGGTTTGGAAGAAGTTTTGACAACAAAGGGTGCACACCTTCATTGGTATGGAAAAAAGCAAACGCGCCCCCATCGAAAAATGGGGCATATAACTTGTACAGCAGATAAATTAGAAGAAGCGCGAGAAAAAGCTTCTCATCTTAGGGGAATTGTAAAAGTTCAATCATGAAAAAAGCTCAAATAGGAATTATCATGGGATCAGATTCAGACTGGCCAGTGATGAAAGATGCAGCAGAAATTTTAAAAGAGTGGGATATTGCCTATGAGGTAGATGTAGTTTCTGCACATCGAACGCCAGACAAAATGATGGATTATGGAAAATCGGCCCGTGGCAGAGGCTTAAAGGTTATTATTGCGGGAGCAGGCGGTGCTGCCCATTTACCCGGAATGATCGCTTCACTTACTTCCCTACCCGTTATTGGCGTTCCAGTTCATTCTAGAAACTCGATAGATGGATGGGATTCTATCCTTTCTATTTTACAGATGCCTGCAGGTATTCCTGTAGCTACTGTCGCACTGAACGCTTCAAAAAATGCAGGGATATTAGCCGCACGAATATTGGGCGCTGCAGATGATTCCATAGCTAACAAATTGGAAAAGTACCAAAAAAAGTTAAAAGAAAAAGTAAGTCAAAAGGCCCTCAGCCTGCAACAAAAATTAAAAGATGAATCCTAGACCCGTTTTAATTACAGGCGTTTCATCAGGTATTGGAAAAGAATCTGCCATCTACCTTCTAAATAAGGGGATACCCGTCTATGGATCAGTCAGAAAAGAAAAAGATGCTGATGACTTAAAGGCCTCTTTCCCAGACTTGTTTACGCCATTGATCTTTGACGTGAGAGATACCGAAGCGATCAATAAAGCGGTTAATTTAGTGGAAAGTAAGGTCCAATCTACAGGTTTAGCCGGTCTGGTTAACAATGCCGGAATAGCAGTATCTGGGCCCATGCAACATGTCAAGCATGAATTCATGCAAAAACAAATGGATGTTAACGTACACGGTTTACTACAAGTAACCCAATTGTTCTTGCCCCTATTAGGTGCGAGTAAGGCTTCGACTTATCAGCCAGGCCGTTTAGTTAATATTTCTTCTGTTTCAGGCCGCATGACTCGCATGATGATGGGACCTTACTCAGCATCAAAGTATGCTGTAGAAGCTATTTCGGATGCTTTTCGTCGCGAATTAAAAATATACGGAATTCGTGTTTCAATAATCGAGCCGGGCCCAATTGATACAGAAATATGGAAAAAAGCAAGGACAGAGAATCAACCTTACGGCGATACAGATTATGCTTTTATTCTAAATCAACGCGATAAAATTATAGATCAAAACCAACAGATGGCTATTTCATCAGAAAAGGTTGCTCAGAAAGTCCATCATGCCTTATATGCAAAACGTCCGAAAACGAGATACCTTGTTACAGGAAAAAAATGGCTCATTCGATCAATTATCAGTTATATGCCTACTCGACTTGTAGATTATCTATTTACAAAACCTTACTTGAAAGAGGCTAAGAAAGCCTAAGTCACTTCTTGCGAGAGCGCTGGGAGGAGGTAGCCCGGTATTTACCGGGCTAGACATGAGCGCTTAAGCGAATGGCCGAGCGAAACGCTCGGAGTCCACCTATTCTGGTGGACAGAGAGCGGTAATCTGAGCGAGCTTCCGACCATAGCGCCCCCCAAAAATTTGGGGGGCTCGCCCTCATAAATAAAAAATATTTAATCCAGAGAAACCCGGACAATCTCCTGCCCTTCTAATTCTATTATTTGAGCATTCGTGAACCCTCTATCCTGTACTTTAGTTTGGGCTCTGCGCGCCTGCTCTACACTATCGAAATGACCGAGGAGGAAAATGGTATATGGGCCTTTTTCCAAACTAGACACTTCACCGAGACCCGAAACTTTCGAAGGATCAAAATTGTCTGGGTGCAGGTAAGTCGCTAATCTCAATAGATATTTTCCCTTATCCGATGATGGGGCTTTTACGTTTTTAGTAGAGGGAACATTCCTTTCTTTGAGGGGTTCTAGAGTGTTGGAATCTTCCTTTTCATTTTCATCTGCTACAATCATTTTCTCTGTAACAATAAAGGCGTCAGAATATCCTCTAGATTTTATTTTCTCTAACATCAAACTAGCGGTAATCTCTTTCTCATAGGATCCAAGGCGGATTTTTACCACATCCTTAAAATAGATTTTATACAAATCATCCAGGTCGCCAAGTTCCTTTTGAAGTCGATTAAAGCTATTATTGTTAGGGCTGATGACTGCAATTTGAACTGAATATTTAGCTTTAATCGGTGCTTTGGCATCCTTTTTAGCAGTAAAGGCATTCACTTCATCGGTAGACCATGAAATAGGAAAAGCCGTGACCGCTTTCAATTCGGATTTCGAAAGTGAAGTATAATTGACTTGTAAAGCTTTGGGCTGAGGAGATTGTGTTAAGTCCTCAAAGTAATAAATATTTGCATTGGCAGAGGCATTCGCGCGATTTGAAACAAAATATCCAGTTTCTTGATCTACAAACGATAAGCTCCAATCATCCATAGAAGAGTTTATTGGCCGGCCTGCATTCACTGGATACAGAAAACGCGATTGATCCAGTGGGCTGTAAAAAATATCATATCCCCCCATTCCTTCATGAAAATCAGAAGCAAAACTAAGCACTTCACCATTAAATTTGGGAGTGATTTCATTTCCGTCTGAGTTAATTTTAGGACCTAAATTTTGTGGAATAGACCATTTGTTTTCTGTTAACCGCTCGGCTTTGTAAAGATCAAATCCGCCGAATCCGCTCGGAATATCTGAAGCAAAAAAGATAATATCATCAGTTTCACCATAAGATGCATAAGCAGTTCTTTGGCCTACTGCATTGAAAGGCAGAGGGCGAAGGTTCTGCCATTCTCCATTTTTAGTTACATCAGCTTCGTAGCTTGCCATCCCTTCTGTAGTCAGAAATCCATTAAAACAGCTTTGATCTGTAAGTTTAGTGAAAAGCACTTTATTTCCTGAGGGACTTATATCAATAAAAACGATATTCTCAGGAAGCTCAAAGCGTTGACTATATTTTTGTTCCTCTGAAAAGGTGGCTTCTTCCCCATCAGCAAGAAGGATGTCAAATGAACAAGCATTGGATGAGCCAGGCTGCGTTTTAGTCATTCGAAAGAAAATTAAGCCATCTTTACTAGAGCAGGGACTGTACTCACTCTCGGTGGAATTAACTGAAATCGGCGCGATACGTTGCATTTCCCATTGATTCTTAAGAGCTAAGGCCGTATTGCACGATGATACGAAGTGTTGACCCTCTTTATAATTGTACGTTCTGTATTCCTCATACCATTTTTTTGCCTGGTCGTAATGTCCCAACTTCTTTAAATTGTGAGCCAAGGCCAGTTGGGCATCTGGAGGAAGACTTCCAGACTTTGAATTATGGTTTAAGTGTTGAACTACTTGATCGGATTGATTAAAAAAGTCGAGCAGTTCGACATGCTCCCAGCTTGTTTGCTCGGAAGACCATTCCGAATCCGGATAGGATGCTAAAACTACACGAGGAATCTCTTCATCAGAGGTGTTCAAATCCTGAGCAGTAATAGATATGGTCCATAATAGAGGAAATGCGAAAAAGAGGCAAATGAGGGTTTTCATATCAGACTAATTGATTTTCATGCAATAAAACATTATATTAATTACAAATATAACTCCTATAAACAACATATGCAAATTATTTATAATATGTAAGAAATTATCATTTCAAAAGCCTGATATTTTTCTTATTTTAGTGAAAAGTTTATTTATGAATTTTGTATCCACTATACTATTTGGATTGTTGGCAATCAGTATGCTAAGTTTCACTCAAACCCTCAGTGCTCAGCGCGAGGCAGACCGGCTACCTACTGAGCTCATTCTCCAGCTTCCACACGGGGAGAATCCATCGATAGATTCCAGGCTTTATGAGCAAATTAGTCCTACCTTAAACGTATATCGAATACATTTTAGTGAAATCCATCAGGCTGTTAAATATTACGAAGAGCAAGTCCAGAAGGAAAACACACTTGCCTTGCACTATAATTATAGGGTCTCCTTCCGAGATACTGTTCCTAATGATCCTGATTTTGACTTGCAGTATGCTTTGCAAAACACTTTAAGTCCAGAGATTGATGTGCAAGCTGCGGATGCCTGGGACTTTGCCCGCGGTGGAGTCACAGCAAATGGTGATACCATAGTCATAGCCGTAGTTGACGATGGTGTTGATATTGATCACATTGATTTAGAGCAGAATATTTATTCGTTTTCCGGGGAAATTGCAAATACGGGTTTGGACAATGACGGTAATGGTTATATCGATGATGTAAATGGATATAATGTGCGCGATGAGAACGGCGAAATTATAGCTGCTCGACATGGAACTGGAGTTGCAGGGATTATTGGAGCTCGAGGAAATAATGGGGTTTTAATTAGTGGAGTCAACTGGGACACGAAGATTCTTCCCGTATCCATGGGCACAGATGCTACTGTGGCCGAAGTTATTGAAGCTTACGAGTATGTTCTTCAACAAAGGCGACTTTATAATGAAACAAATGGAACAGAGGGAGCTTATGTAGTTGCCCTAAACAATTCTTTTGGGTTGGAAGGCTTCACCTATAATAGCGCTCCTTATTGGTGTGATTTTTTTGATACCCTGGGTCAAGAAGGAATAATTACTGTAGCGGCAGCTCCAAATCGAACCTTTAATATTGATGAAATAGGCGATCTCCCTACCGTATGTCCCAGTCCATTTCTCATAACTGTTGCTTCCTCTAACTTTGCTAATGAGTGGGATGCTTCTGGCATTTCCACTGAACATGTAGATTTGACTTCTTATGGTGGGAACATCTTAACTTTGGGTTTAAATAATAGCACTGCTTTTTCACAAAACTCGACCAGTAGCGCTTCAGCTATGGTAACCGGATTGTTAGGCTTAATGTATTCAGTTCCTTGTTCAAGTTTTATTGATAGCATTCAAAAAGACATCTCGGCGGCAGATAAAGTAATCAGACCGATATTATATGAAGGCCTCATACAACAGTCATTTTTGCAAAACAAAACACAGACTGGTGGCATAACCAATTTTTATGAAACGCTAAGGCCTCTGGCACAAGGCTGTGATACATGTGCTGCGCCAAAGGAAGTTTCTATTGATTTTATTAATGCGGATGAAGACACTATTCTTATAGCCCCTACTCTATTATCTGATTCCATTATTTGGCTCCAACGTATTTCGGGAAGTATGGTATGGGATACCATAGAGCCTATAATATTGGATAGTTTTTATTTATCTATGGGGCCGGGTTGTGAGGTATTGGAATTTGCATTTATTCCCGTATGTGATAGTACTATGGGAACTCGCTCTCAAATATTTCCTCTCTCTGATTTTAAAGATTGTTTTTCATGTGAAATAGCATATTGCTCACCTAAGGAGTATTCAAATCCAGACGCATGGATAGAGCGCATTTCTTTTGAGGATGATATTAGCTATACTTCAAATGATTTGGGATATGGAAATTATTCTGGTAGCGTATTTACTACCTATGAAACAGCGGAGGAGCAAATTTTAGAGATTCAGTTTAAAAAGGGGTCAATTTCTGACACAATGTCTTTCTCCGCCTGGTTGGATATAGACCATAGCGGCACATTTGATCCATTGGAAAAAATCGGAACATTGGTCACATCAAATATAAATTCCGATGTCATGGAATTAGATATACCGTTTACTGCACTAGGGGGGCTAACTACTCTTCGGTTGGGCATGATACCAAACAGCAGCGAGGTAGACAGAATCAAGCCCTGTGAGGCGACACCTTTAGAAGCATATTACGAAGACCATTGTATAAATATCATCGTAAACGATCCTCTTTGCGACCCCATTGATAGTGTAGAACTATTAGAGCAGACGCCCAATAGTATAGTTGTAAAATATTTTCCCGAAATGGATGTTACCGATGAAGGCGTAAATGTAAGATACCGTGTTGAAGGCGAAGAAGATTATACGCGAATGACTCACCAAGGTGCCTCTTTTACTATGGAAGACTTAGAAGGTCCTTGTGTAACTTATGAACTAGATATCCGGCGCATATGTGAGTTTGACACTAGTTCATACAAATCGTTTTTGGTAGAAACCTCTTGCCCTACTTCAACGACTAATCTGGAAAACCGAAAGAACTGGGATGTGTATCCCAATCCATTTACTCAAAATCTATATATCCAGCGTAGTGAAGCAATGGTAGGTCCTTATGACATTCGTATTTTCAACCAACAGGGAATTTTAGTTTGGGAGGAAAATTCTGTTAACTCTACCGACAACTATCGGATAAACTTGCCTTCTGATTTGGCTAATGGGCTTTATTACTTACAGCTTATCGATCAAAAGGGAGAATACCACAAAAAGGTTTTAAAAATATCGAGATAGTCATTTCTATGCCTGCTCAATATTTGACTTGAGCATTGTTTTTTAATGACTTATTTTTGTCTAAGAGGTGGTTTTCGTGTAGCTGGCTCTCCAAAGGCCCAATACGACGATAGCTCCTATTATAAATGCGATAATAGCCCAGAATAGGTATGCATCCTGTGCGTAGTTTTGTGGTAATAATTTAACTTCTTGAAGAACTCGCCACTCTTCTTGAACCACGAGCGGATTATCTTGAATTTTCCCGCTCTCATCAACCCATAAGGTGGCTTTACGCCATGGCCATATCTTATTTAAAGACCCAAGCATAAATCCGGTCAAAACAGCTAAAGTAGGATCTTTAAAGTTTTTAAATAAGAAGCCTAAAAATCTGCTAAAGACTAATAATCCCAACAAACATCCCAGACCAAAAAGCACCAGATTCAGAAAAGAATAGGGATCGAGTTGAGTTAATGCGGCTTTTGCATGATGTAATACGATGGTATACATTCCTAAAATAAGTAGAATGAAACTTCCCGAAAGACCAGGAAGTAGTAAGGCACTAACAGCGACCATGCCCGATGCGATTAAAAAAACAGGATTTTCAGTTCCTTCAGATGGGCTCAACTCAGTAATTCCATATGCTACAATCGCCGAAAATATAATCAAGAGGTAATTCAGTACCGTTTTTCTATGTAAGAGTGAAAACACATAAAAAGCTGAAGCTAAAATTAAACCAAAGAAAAATGCCCATAAGATTTCAGGATATTCCTCAATTAAATGACTTAACACTAAAATTCCTATAACTAAGCCCATGGCCATTCCAATGACCAGCTGAAGTAAAAAAGTTCCATGGATATTTTTCCATACCAACTTCCATTCCCCTTTTGATACTAGCTTTAGCTGATGGAGGTTGAATGCCCGGATGGAGGCTAATAGTTCTTCATATATACCTGTTATGAAAGCGATAGTGCCGCCACTCACTCCAGGTACGACCTCTGCCATTCCCATTCCAGCGCCCTTCAAAATCTGAAATAGTGTTTTTCTCATGACCTTAATTATCGTGTATTCTCTTTTTCATAGATCGGGAACTTTCAGGAGGGCCCGTATAGATAAAGGATGAGTCCCTAGTTTTAGCCACACTTAAAAACTCAAAATCAGGTTGCCCTGCGTCAACCCATGCCGTATACCAACTGCTCCCGATTGCCCAAATACTATTTCTCATGCGCTCTTCTATCATGCCTTCTAAGGCAGAAGAGTACGCTTCTGCAAATCCTCTACATTGAGTGAGAACAGTTCTTCCCAATCTCTCATCAAAACACATCTGCTGGCTTTCGGGAAACGAGCTGCGTAATTGCTGCTCAATATCTAATACACTATCGACAAGACTGTGACTCTCAATTACCATATCCCAGAAAAAAGAAGTCTTGTCCGACTGATAGGTTGCTTTCTCAAGGAAAAAATCATAGTCTTCTGAAAATAGTTCCGGGATTCGACTTTCCCAGAAGGCATGGATTCCAACCTGACCGGTAAGCTGCCCGTTATAGTTCTCCGTTGTGTGTAGAGGGACATTTGCATCTCCAATATAATGACCCATTTCAGCTGCTAAACGTAAAATAAGAGGCACATTTTTATCAACGAAGGCCTCGGTCAATCGATATTGCATTTGCTCCAAATGAAAAGGTAAAACACCATGCTGAGAGAAGTTGTCTTTCCAATATACCAGGTTTCCTGGAACTGGAACTCGTGTATACTTCTGAAAACTATCCGCAGGCATAGTCCATTGAGATTCATAATACTGCGGTAGAATATAATCTCCAAACATTTCGACTAAGCTTGAAAGATTTACATCATAATCATTTCCAATGTTTATAGAAGATGATTGGTCCCAATTTATAGGTTGTCCTTTTCTAAGCCAAAGTGTATCACCAGAATCAATAGCATACATATCAGAATATTGAAAAAGAACGCGTTTCCAATCTTTAGGAACAGTGTCAACCGGCAAAGATTTTTCCCATATATCCAAATCAATGTAGTGGCGAATAGCTTCAAATACGGAGGCATACCGTCGCTTGTCCGGATCAACAGCATGGACGCGCAGGTATTCTATATTACTCTTAAATAGAGGTAACATTTCATATGGCAAGGTAAATACAGCTAGTTGGTTTATTCTTCGGTGTGCAAAAAAGCCCCAATCTTGAGTTTTAGATTGAATATCAGCTGTCGTTGGAGCTATTACAAACAACGCGAGCAAAAAAATATTAAGGCTCTTTAAATTCATCCCTCGAAAAAATAATCATAACCTCGAAAAATCGGTCGCCATAAATAATGCTGAGCCATTCCAAAATCAGAGGTGCCCGGCATAAACACATAATATCGGAATTCAAAAGTCTGGTAAGGTGTTTGAGAATAGGGCCCCTTTATATTTTGATCGGATTCGGGAATAAATATGATTTGCTGAGTGTCTAGCTGGTGACTAATTATTTCAAGTTCAGCAAAAGAAGGAATCCTCAAAACGGTGTCAATTTTAGACCAATCATTGATGTAGGATAGCAAGCCCTTCCTGCGGAATTCTTTCAGATAAGATTTAACTTGATCATTTGAAAAGGGCCTGGTGATTTCAGGCCGGTCACCTAGAGGTTCTACCCGATATTGTTCATCGCCTAGATCAATTATGTGAAAGGACTCTTGTGGTTGACGGGGATAATTGACTTTAATTTCTTTAATATCCGACACCTCATAGTCAAGAATTTGGCGCTTCCACCAACCACTTTCTTGAATGTCGAAACGAGCTCTCATAGAACCTTCAAATCCCGGAAGCCCCATCAGATAGAAACGCTCCCCTCCTTCCATGTAATAATAGGTGCCTTTTCCGTCATTTGCGTCGCTTCCAATGTAATAGGTTTTTAAATTTTTTCCCTCTTCGTCGAAGACTTGAACTTTAATGCCAAAGGTTACAAAATCCTTCTCTATTTTTTCATATTTACTTCTAGGCGGTTGAGATAGGATGGAAACTTTTGTTAAACCTAATAAGAGGTTTGCCATGAGATTCGGTCTTACATTGCGTTCGCCTTGAACAGTCCATTCTTCCTCACCTTCGCGCTCAATAACAAGTGGACTTCCTGTTCTTTTAGTCAAAATAACCTTATGAATATCAGACACCTGATCTACAGCAAAAAATCGATCATACATTGGATCTGTAGAGGAATTTGAGTCCTGCGATTGAAAATAGAGAACTAAAGCCACAGTAATTAAAAGCGCCACGAGTAATGGAATAATTCTTTTGTTCATGCGAATTTACTTTGCGTACATTTTTTGTCTCCAGAAATGGAAAATAATTCCAATAATCAATAATAGAATTAATGGTACCCCCAAGTTAAGTATTTGCCAATACGTTTGTTCTTGTTGGGCACGAACCCTATCTAGCATTCTTAGCTTCACCTCTTTTGAGCGGGCATCTAAAACAGTAGATCCATTGATTAAGTATTCGACTAAGTTGGCCATAAACTGTTTATTATCATAAACTGTTCGTTCGTAAGGATTAAAACCCATAGGCCTAAAGTCTTGGCGGGTCTCTCCACGCTTGTTCGTGATAATATTTGGATAAGTAGCTATTGCCATACGAGTGGAGTTCTGGCTTTTGGTTTTCACTTCTAAATTAAGTTCACTCATTTGATCTACCATATCTTGAGTTAATCGGTTCTCATAAAGCGAACTGAAAACACCTTCAAAGATATATGCCATAGGTATGTTTGGTGAATTGAATTTATCTATTTCTGGCTCATACCGTAAAATTTCAAAGTTTAAACGCATGGGAGCAAATTGTTTTCTAGCGTAGTCCGAAGATGCCAATAGCGCTGTTTTTTTTATGGGGTATTTTGTTTTAACAGTATCTATGGAGTTAGCGAACATAAGATTTACTCTACCCATATTTTTTGTAATCGGATGTTGCGTATTAGGCTGAACTATGGGATGGTAATACCAGGGAAACAAATCCAATTGAGGTGCACCTCCAGCCTGCCCAATTCGCAGTGGAATTCGAGAACATTCAAGGTCTAAGACCAAATCTGGATTTACACGGAACCCATAATTAAAGAATAGATCATCTAAATTGGGATCGATTTCTGGTGGGATGTAAAACTTGCGACCGTGAAGGGAATCTAGATGCACATCCAGGCGATTCACTAACCACAATATACTTCCACCTTTCATTACAAACTGGTCCAGGATGAACTTCTCCTTCTCCGTAAACGGATCTCGAGGTTGAGCTACAACTATTAGTTTGATTGTTGGCGGTATGAAAGTAGCGCTATCTAGTGTAAAGCTACCAAACTGATAAAATGCGTCCATTGTATTGCGAAAGTCGCCAGCTTTTTCAGGTGATATCTCTCCATGCCCCTGAGAGAATGCAATAATGGGTTTGATTTTTGATCGAAGTTTTTGAATAGCGTTTGCAAATTTGTATTCCAATAAACTAATGCTATTGTTCAGAACAACCTCCTCATTGGTTCCTGGTGTTTGCTCTTCAAGCAAATTAACAACAGCTTCTTGCTCTCCATACGCCACTATAGCATAGGGGTAAATAAGACGCTCAACAATTTCATCATTTTCTTTCAGTCTAAAATTGACCGGCACTATGCCTCTATCTGAAAGCGTTTTTCGAACCTTATTAATTTGTTCGGTCGTACCCTCGGAAGGGTTTTCATATTGAACCTCAATATTACTGTTTCGCTTTTGAATATCTTGTAAAAACTCTTGAGTTGAGTTCTGAAGTCGCTTGAATCCTGCCGGAAACTGGCCTTCTAATAAAACCCTAACATATAAAGGGTTCTGAATGGAATCAATTATATTCCGTGTCGACTCGGTCAAGGTGTATTTCTTTTCCTCTGTCCAGTCCCATTTAAAAAACACATAGGAGCTGAGCACATTTATAGATACCACTAGGCCTAGCACAGCCAGTATCGTTAGCAAGTCATTTTGTTTACGCCGATTCATTTTACCACTTTCTGCTTGATAACTTCACTCGAGTTGAGATTAAAAAAAATACTATTAACGATAAAAAGTAAATAACATCTCTGCTGTCAATCAATCCTTTAGATAAAGATACATAGTGATAATCCATACCTAAACGCTGGATAATACCGTCTATATTTCCATAAAAAACAGGAAATTTACTGATGTACTGAAATGACAAATAGAGAATAAAGCAAAGAGCAACAGCAAATAAAAATGCAATAATCTGATTTGATGTCAAACTAGAAGCAAATAAGCCTATTGCGGAGAAAGATGCAGCTAACAATAAAAGGCCTAAATAAGAACCCCAAACAGCTCCCAAATCAATATTGCCCCGTGGAGCACCTAAATCATATACAGAATACACGTAAAACAAAGTAGGTAGCAAAGCAAGGAAAACCAAAGTAATAATAGCAAAGTACTTTCCCAATACAATATCAGCATCTCTCAAAGGTTTCGTGGATAACAACTCCATAGTTCCTATCTGAAACTCTTCAGAAAAAGAACGCATTGATATCGCTGGTATGAGAAACAGAAAAATAAAAGGAGAAAGATCAAAAAGTTGAGACAATGTTGCATAATTGTAATTAAGAATACTCGTATCCGGAAAAACCCACATAAAAAGCCCCAAAAGTATAAGAAAGACACTCATCACCAAATAGCCTGTTACGGAACTCAAAAAAGAAACTATTTCCTTCCTGTATACTGACCACATAATTACGACTCTTTTGTCAAGACATGAAAAATATCCTCTAGACTAGACTCAACTTGCTGCAAGTGAAGCACAGTCCAATTCTTATCATTAACCCATTGAAACACTATTTCAGCGCCATTCTGGTTTTCCGAAAAAGTTAAATCAAAAAATTCGCCTTTTTGAGACACTTTTTCTAAGCTTTTCATTCCCTTAAAGGCCTCTGCGCTGATTACTTCTTTGATTTTAACACGAATGGTCTCTTCACTATTCCGGGATTGACTCAACAAGCTTATTTGATCATCAGCTACAATTTTTCCTTTATTTATTATGATAACACGATCACAAATTGCCTGAACCTCCTGCATGATGTGAGAAGAAAAAAGAACAGTTTTCTCCCGACCAAACTCTTGAATAAGTTGCCTGATTTCCGATAACTGATTGGGGTCTAGGCCGGCAGTAGGCTCATCCAAGATCAAAACATCCGGATTATGAATCATAGCTTGAGCCAAACCCACTCGCTGTTTATAACCTTTAGACAGTGACCGGATTTTCTTTGCAGCTTCTAAATTCAATCCCGTCATATCAATCATTTCACTTACGCGCTGCTGCAGATCATTTACTTGATGGATCCGCCCCACAAACGAAAGGAATTCCTTAACATACATATCTAGATACAACGGATTTTGCTCAGGAAGATATCCTACCTTTTTTTTGAGACTAAGAGCATCTAAATCAACATCTAAGCCAGCTATTTTAGCAGATCCGGAATCCATGGGTATATAGGAAGTAAGGATCTTCATGCAGGTAGACTTCCCTGCTCCATTAGGACCTAAAAAACCAACAATCTCTCCAGGTTTAACAGAAAAGGAAACTTCCTTAAGTGCTTGCTGCGTCCCGTAATACTTTGTCAATTTATTCACCTCTATAGACATGCTAATCCTTTTCTATTTGATCGATCAAATTATCAAACAATTCCTGAACTGAATACGCATCAGATGAGGAAAACGCTCCTATCCGTGTTCGCTTTAATTGATATAGGTATCCTCCTACTCCTAATTCCTCACCTATGTCAGCTGCTAGACTACGAACGTATGTCCCCTTACTACATTGCATACGAAAGGATAAAAAAGGTAAATCAATCAAAATGTTTTCAATATGATCAATATGAACCTGACGTACAGGTATTTCTACCTCCTGACCAGCTCGAGCATATTGATATAATCTTTTGCCTGACTTTTTAATTGCTGAAAAAACAGGGGGGCGTTGCGTTATTTCACCTACGAAGGATAACAGCTTATCCTTTACTTGTGGGATTTCCAAATGTGAAATATCTTTTATGTTTTCTTCTGGAAATTCAGCATCACTAGACGGTGTTGTCGCTCCCAATTTCACAACAGCCTCGTATTCCTTTTTTTGTGATTGAAAAGACTGAATATTTTTGGTATGCTTCCCTGTACATATAATAAGCAAACCCTCAGCTAGAGGATCTAAGGTGCCTGCATGACCAACTTTATATTTTTTTCGCTTATAAATCTTTTTCAACGCATAACGCAGTTTCTTTACTACATCAAAAGAGGTCCAACCCTTTGGTTTATTGACTAAAAAAGTAGCGCCTTCTAAAGACTTTATCTCTGATATATCACTGTGTTTATCAAAAATAATCATATAGCCTGAATTCCAATGGCCAACAAACCAACTACAACACAATAAAAGGCAAAATATCTCAATTTAGCACGTTTCACAATACGTATCATCCAAAGGCAGGCCAAAGTTCCTGAAATAAAAGCAGCAAAAAATCCCACTCCTAAAGCCATAAAATTCAAATCCGAATTAGAAAGATTTCCAGAAATCAAGTCCTTAAAAATTTTACCAAAAATTAAAGGGACCACCATTAAAAATGAAAAACGTGCGGCATCTGCTCGAGGAATCTTAAGGAAAAGAGCCGTGGAAATCGTGGCACCGGATCGCGAAATGCCAGGCAAAATAGCAAGCGCCTGAGCAAGACCTATAATGAAAGAATTTGAGATATTTAATTTTCGAGTTGACTCATACTTATGGTCACTAAACCACAGAAGAGCTGCCGTTACAAGGAGCATACTCCCCACTAAAAGTAGATTTTTATTGAATAATTGCTCTAAAATTTCGTCAAAAAACACGCCTACAAATGCTGCTGGAATCATGGAGACAAGGATCCACAAAATAAAATTGCGGCTGTCTGATTCTCCTGAAAATGCATTAGTAAGAATATTGAAAATGTCTTTGCGAAAAACAAAAACAGTAGCGAGTGCCGTTCCGAAATGGAGAACAACAGACATCAACAATCCAACTTCTGCTGTAGACTCGTCCTTCAACAAATAGCGTGCGATCTCTAAATGACCACTGCTCGATACCGGCAAAAATTCTGTAAGACCTTGTACCACCCCCAGAATCAGGGCTTTGAGCACCTCTAGCATGAAAACAGTTTACTTTTTAAAGATAGCGTAAATCTGAATGCCTAAACCTATTAAGATAAGTGCAGGAGCTAATGTGATTCTGCGAAATGAATAAATTTCCTCAGGCTCCCAAACATCGGGAGAGGATTGTTCACCTCCAATCATTAGAACAAAACCTAAGAATAGAAATGAAAGGCCAATCCCAACCCACAAATAGTTTTTCTTCTTAAATAATAATTCAAAACTAGTATCATCAGCAGCCGAGGAAGCTTTTTTTCTCCTCGCTACTTGAGCCTTTTCATTAGAACTTTCTTTTTGGGTTGAAATAACCTTTTTTCTACGTGATGGATTGGATTCACTCATACATTGAACTTGTAAAACAAAGATAATAAGATTCTAGACCTAACCCAAGACTACCCATTATTGAATTCGCCCGGATAAAAACCTATGGAGGATAAATCGAGTACTTAACGCCTGTAGACTTATCCCAAGTATAAGCATACCCAAAATCCAAAAAATAAAACGCTCGCCATAGAACAATGAAAAAACACCATTAAACTCCTGGCCAATTATAATCAAGCCCACGAGTATAAGTAGGATCGAAAATACAGCAGAAAGAAAGCCATGCCAGACACTTCTCCACATAAAAGGCTTACGGATGAAAGACTTATGTGCTCCGACCATATCTAGTGTCAATATGGTCTTCCTGCGACTATATAAGGCTAATTTAAGGGTATTGTATACCAGTATAAATGCAATTAAAGCAAAGGCAATACCCAAATACAATGCATAAGTAGACCATTCTTTCAACGCTCTTTCAAGGTTTTGATGGGCATCAGTTTGATAATATACTTCCGACACACCATCAAGTTTTTGAACCTGAACCTTTAGCATTTCAAGAGTCACTGGTTCATAGTGCTCTGCAAAAACACTGAATAAAAAAAGATCGCTAAAAGGAGATTCAACATTTAATTCCTCAGCAAGAGGCCCCATCTCGAATCTCATATCCCGCGCAGCCTCTCTAGCACTTACGAACTCAAGCGTCTGTGGTCTTACCCATGGAAGCGAATCAATATTTGCGGAAATTAAATCCTGTTTTTCCTGATCTAAATTGTTATCAATCTCCACAACAATCTGGAGTTCCTCTTTGAGGCGATCTACTATAACATCAGGATGCGTATAAACAAATGCATAAATTCCAAATAAGAAAAGCACCAGTGATACCGATAAAATAGTCATGGTGTAGTTCGGATGTGCTTCTTTCATGCTTAAATTCTTCCATCAATAAATCCGTGGCAAAGATAATACAAATTATAAAAAAATGTAATAAGTTCGCTCATATATGCTTTTAAATGGTCTATTGATACTAATTTAAGGCTCATATGTTTTTAGCTAGGGTTTCCATCAGTTTCTTACATTTGCTTTATGATATCTTCTTCTCTAATTAAATATCACTCCTTCACGTTTTGGTGTCCTCCCCTATATGTTTTTGCTATACTCAATCATGATCCAGGCAGTTTACAAATAGAGGCTCATGAAAACTATCAAAAGCGTTCGTGGAGGAATCGAGCTACTATAATAAGTTCGAACGGAAAACATACTTTATCTATTCCTCTTGAAAGGGGGAAAAATAATAAAATGCCAATCAGATCTGTGCGTATATCAAATAGTGGAGATTGGAAAACGAAGCACCTACGAACACTCAAGACAAACTACCGCTCCGCGCCATACTTTGACCATTATTTTCCAAAAATTAAAGACCTTTATGCAAAAGAATATACTTTTTTGTGGGATTGGAATTGGGAATGGATGCAATTCTGGATCAAGACCTTGGATTTTTCAATTAAAGTGGATAAAACGGCCAACTTTGGAGGTATTAAGAAGTCTTTTCACATCATGAATTCAAAGAACAAACCATACATCGCAAATAATTTGAATCCTGAGTTTTGGTATCCCCAGGTTTATGAGGAAAAGTGGGGTTTTATTCGATCTGTTTCTATTATAGATGCGCTTTTCTGTGCCGGACCAGAAACTCGATCCTATCTAAACTCATTTTTTACTCCTAAATTTGATTCATATCTACAGCATAAAAGGCGAGAATTATGAGAAATATATACTTTATCATTATATACCTTTTTTTTAAAACAGTAAGCGCTCAGAATACGGATACAATCGCATTTTTGCCAGAGACGACTATTCAAGCTAATCGAATTCAGGAGCAGGTATTGCAATCAGCAAAGAGTATCCTAATCCTAGATCGAGCAGATCTCGAAGCTCTTCCAGCTCAGACTATTCAAGAGGCCCTTCAATATATAAATGGAGTACATATCAGTAGCCGAAGCTTTGCTCATGTCCAGGCAGATATAAGTATTAGAGGCGGAACATTCGACCAGGTCCTCATACTTATTGACGGAGTAAAATTGAATGATGCACAAACGGGACATCACAATATGAATATCCCCATACCCATGGAAATGGTCGAACGCATTGAGGTCATTAAAGGGCCCGGCGCTCGTATTTATGGTCCGAATGCCTTTGCAGGCGTTATCAACCTTATAACAAAGTCCAAACCAGATTCTAAAATTAAAGCTAATTATTATGGCGGTGATTTTAATAGCCATGGTGGAGGCATTTCTCTAAGCCAAAAAACAGGTAGAGTGTACCATCAATTAAGCGCAAGAACCGACCAAAGTGATGGCTTTAGATATAATACCGACTATTCTATATATCAATTCTTTTATAAAGCTGAATTAGAAAGTAATAGACATCTCTGGGCGTTTCAAGGAGCATTTACGGATCGGAAATTCGGTGCCAATGGCTTCTATGCGGACACGAGTTTCCGAGATCAATACGAAGAAATTCAATCCAGCTATACTGCCTTTCAGCATCAATATAACGGCAGCAAATTTGTTCTTCGCTCTAACTTATACTGGAGGCGGAATCAGGACATGTACTTATTCATAAGAGATAATCCCGCCTTTTACCGGAACTTTCACTTGGGGAATAATATAGGCCTTGAAAGCCATTTACAGTGGATAAATGCATGGGGGCAAACAGGGCTTGGTATAGATACTAGGAAGGAAATACTGCGAAGCAACTTATTGGGTGACCGAGAACGAAATGTTTTTGCATTATCAGCCGAACATCAGTGGACAAGAAACGCTTTAACGATCACACCCGGAGTGGCTCTTAATTACTATTCTGACCATGGGTATACCTGGCTTCCGGGTGTCGAAGCAGCCTATAGCATTTCGAAAAATACCACTCTTGTAGCATCCACGGGCAGGACGTTTCGCGTGCCCACTTACACAGACTTGTATTACGAAAGTCCAGCAGAGCTAGGAAATCCCAATTTGATTCCGGAAAAGGCTTGGTCAACTGACGTGGGATTCAAATACCTAAATCAACATTGGGATGTACAGTACACCCTTTTTTATCGCAGAGTGCAAGAGCTAATTGATTGGAAAAGAACTGAAAACATTTGGAAGGTCACAAACCTTGGTGAAAGTCTAGAAATTTATGGACAAGAAGCTTCTATAAGGTGGCGTCCTCTAGATTTCGGAGGTAGTGATATTCGACTGGAACAGGTGTCTAGCCAAATCACTTTACTTCATCCCATCCAAAACATTGATGAAAACTCGCGCTATAATTTCAACATGCTTAATCTGCAGTGGATCAATCAATTTTCTTTGATTGTGAAGGATAATATACGCTTGAGATCAGCACTTCGATGGATGCAACCAAACGCGGCAACGCAGCCCTCTGCAGAAACTGTTAATTATTTCCTTGCCGATATGAATGTAGCCTATAGATGGAAAGAAAATGAAATATTTGTAGAAGGTGTTAATCTATTTAATGCTGAGGTTTATGGGCCAGGCGGCGTCTTATTACCGGGAAGATGGCTACGTGCCGGAATTTCAATATCCATCGGAATCTAAGAATAATGGGAATTCTTACATTCGGATTCGGTATATTAGACCTTATAAAACAGACTAATAATGAGTGAGCCGAAATACCCGTATATCCATCGAGATTTAAGCTGGCTAGATTTTAATTATAGAGTGTTGCAGGAAGCTAAAGACCCAAGTGTTCCTCTATTTGAAAGAATCAAGTTTCTCGCTATCTATTCCAATAATTTAGATGAATTTTTCCGGGTTCGAGTAGCTAACCATAGAAACTTACTTCGCGTTGGAAAGAAAACAAAAAGTCAATTATATGAAAATCCGCGTGAAATATTAGATAAAATTGTTTCGGTGGTCAATGATCAACAACTTGAATTTTCTCAAATTTTTGAGAATCAATTAATCCCTGAACTCAAGCAGCATAATATTTTTGTTAAAAAACCTAACGAAATATCGGAGGAACAACTGTCTTTTATTGATCAATATTTCAAAGATAACCTACTCCCCTATGTTCAACCGGTAGTTCTGATCAAAGACAAAGTTCGGCCTTTCCTTAATAACGCAGCGCTTTATCTATCTATTCGATTGCGAGATAGATCATCGAAGTCGGGTAAGAAGCTAAACGCCATTGTAAAAATTCCGTCAGACCATCTCCCTCGATTCATCAAACTCCCTTCATTTAAACAACGTCACGAAATTATAATCCTTGATGATGTCGTTCGGTACTCCCTACAGTGGTTATTTCCGGGGTATGAAATCGTCAACTCGTACTCAATTAAGCTAACGCGAGATGCCGAGCTCTATATTGATGATGAATATTCAGGTGATTTACTGACTAAAATTAAAGATTCTCTCAATAGACGAAATGTAGGACCTGCTAGCCGTTTGGTCTATGATCGGGAAATCCCGCAAAAAATGCTGGATTATCTGATAGACGTATTCGACTTGGATAGGAATGATATGTTGCAAGAAGGAAGATACCACAACAATTTTGATTTCTTTTCCTTTCCTAATTTCGGTATGGATCATCTCACAAATACCCCCTTTCCACCACTTCCCTACCCGCAGTTAGAAGATGTAGAAGATTTTTGGCAAGCTCTAAAGGAAAAAGACCACCTTCTTCATATGCCCTACGAACGCTATGAAAGTGTTATCAGGTTCTTTGAGGAAAGTGCAAAGGATCCAAAAGTTACTCACATAAAAGTTGTTCAATACCGAGTAGCGCGAAAATCCAGAATTATGAACGCATTACTCAATGCGGTTAAAGCTGGCAAACAAGTAAGTGTATTTATAGAGATAAAAGCTAGATTTGATGAAGAGGCCAATTTAAATTGGGGCGAAAAACTGGAAGAAGCTGGAATTAATGTCCACTATTCATTCCCGGGACTAAAAGTACATTCAAAATTAGCAATTGTAAGAAGACAAGAAAAACAAGGCCCCAAATTATATACCTATCTAAGTACGGGTAATTTTCATGAAGAAACAGCAAAATTATATTGTGATTACGGCTTTTTCACAGCCGATCCTAGAATCACTAGCGAAGTCGCACGAGTATACTCTTTTTTAGAAACCGTCCAGATACCTCAAAAGCAATTCCAACATCTTTTAGTGGGACAATTTCAGTTACGACCGCGTCTTGAAAAACTAATTGATTTTGAAATCAATGAGGCTAAAGAAGGTCGTAAGGGGCAGATGACTATTAAGTTGAATAGTCTTCAAGACCCTCGAATGATCAAAAAACTGTATAAAGCCAGCCAGGCTGGGGTAAAAATAGATATTATCGTTAGAGGGATCTGCTCATTGGTGCCGGGTATAAAAGGTCTCTCTGATAATATTTCCACAATTTCAATTGTAGACCGTTTTTTAGAACACGCCCGAGTTTATCTTTTTCACCATAAAGGAGAAGAAAAGTTGTTTCTTTCATCGGCCGACTGGATGGTACGAAACCTAAGCTACCGTATTGAAACGACCTTCCCTATTTACGACAAGGAAATTAAAAAGGAAATTCTCGATATTTTACATATTCAAAAAATGGACAATGTAAAAGCGAGAGTTATTGATGAAAATCACACCAATTCTTATCGAAGAGATAAATCAGATCTCGCTATTCGAAGCCAGTACGAAACCTACTATTACTATAAAAGAAGACTAGATCAATATTACAAGTCTTCAGATGAAGACCAACCCTAAAAAACTCAAATCAAAATATGTTAACAGCTATTTCCCCCATCGATGGCCGATACCAGTCAAAGACTGAAGCTCTTTCCGCATTCTTTTCAGAATATGGTCTAATAAAGTATCGATTGCGAGTTGAAATAGAATACTTCATCGCGTTAACAGAAATTGGATTATCTGAATTGCCAGGTCTTACTCAAAAAGAGCGGGATAGTTTGCAAAGTTTATACTTGAATTTCACGCCCGAACATGCAAAATCAATAAAGGAAATAGAAAAAACAACCAATCACGATATCAAAGCTATTGAGTATTACATAAAAAATCAATGGTCAGAACTAGGTCTCAATCACAATAAAGAATTTATCCATTTTGCACTGACTAGTCAAGATATTAATAATACAGCAGTTCCCTTATCCATAAAGGAAGCGATTCAATCTGTCATAGGGCCGGAACTAAAATCCTTGGTCGAACGCCTGGAAAACCTCGAAAACCAGTGGAAGGACCAGCCCATGCTAGCTCATACCCATGGACAGCCAGCTTCACCCACCCGCCTCGGGAAAGAAATAGCTGTTTTTCGATACCGCTTACAAAAACAATATGAAAGTTTGGTAACCTTACCCATAGAAGGCAAATTTGGCGGTGCTACCGGCAACTTCAACGCGCATTATGCCGCTTATCCGAAAATGGATTGGATTCAGTTTGCAGATGACTTCTTGAAAAACCGCTTAGGACTTCAGCGGCAATCCTATACCACTCAAATAGAAAACTATGACCAGTTAGCGGCATTATTTCACAATATGATACGCATTCAAACCATCTTAATGGACTTCACTAAGGATATCTGGGCCTATATATCGAACGGTTATTTCAAGCAAAAGGTGATTGCAAACGAGGTGGGTAGCTCTGCTATGCCGCACAAAGTAAATCCAATAGATTTCGAAAATGCCGAAGGGAATCTAGGTATTGGGAGAGCTACTTTTTCCCATTTAGCACAGAAAATGCCCATTTCTCGATTGCAACGTGATTTGACAGATTCTACCGTCAGTAGAAATATTGGTACTCCCTTCGCTCATACCCTCATCGCTATAGCCTCTATTCAAAAAGGCTTGGGTAAAATTGAACTCAACAAAGAAGGTATTCATCAGGATTTGGACTCAAACTGGATGGTAGTTGCTGAAGCCATCCAAAATGTCCTCCGAAAAGAAAATTACCCAGAGCCTTACGAAGCTCTCAAAGCATTCACACGAGGTAAATCAAAAATACAACAAGCCGATATTCATACTTTTATAGATGGATTGGACGTCTCTTCGAAAATAAAGAAACACTTAAAATCATTTACACCTTTTAACTACACCGGAAAATAAAATGAAACTATCCCTGATTATACCGGTATTCAATGAAGAAAATACCATCTTAGAAATCCTTGATGCAGTTCAGCGTGTCAACTTGATATATGATATAGAAAAAGATATTATTATCGTAGATGACTGTTCCACCGATCAATCAGTTCGCATTATTGAGGAGTATATTGCCGAAAAAAAAACAGGACATATTGAACTCTTCAGACATAAAGTGAATCGTGGAAAAGGTGCCGCAATACATACCGGTATAGAGCGCGCTCAAGGAGACTACATTCTAATTCAGGATGCGGACCTCGAGTATGATCCCGATGAATACAATATTCTTTTAAGCCCTATAGTAAAAGGAGTTGCAGATGTGGTTTATGGGTCGAGGTTCAAGGGCCATCACCCCCACCGTATACTATTCTTTTGGCATACTATTGGAAATAAATTTTTAACATTTTTGTCCAATATTTTTACAAACCTCAATTTGAGTGACATGGAAACATGTTATAAAATTTTCGATGCGGATAAACTTAAATCCCTAAGCCTGAGGGAAAAGCGTTTTGGTTTTGAACCCGAGGTAACAGCCAAAATAAGCCGCATACCTGGGATTCGCATCTATGAAGTCGGCATCTCTTATTACGGTAGAACCTACGCAGAGGGCAAAAAAATCAATTGGAAGGACGGCTTTAGAGCCATGTATTGCATTTTCAAATATAACACCTGGTCGCGCTAAAATCCTTATTCAATCTCAGACTATGTTTTTCACGGGGGTAGCGCGGCACCAAATCTTTGTCGCCGCGCCGCTATGTTACGGGACTCGTTATTCACTCGGTCTCGCGTAAGCGAGACCCGCATCGGCAAATGCCTCGCGGCCCCTCCACAGCGCTTACCCGCATATAGCTTATGTTCATTAGTTAAGAGTGCTTGTATCTGGATAGGCAATAAAGTAGTAGTTTTTCTCTTCGGTATATTGTCGGCTAAAGTCCTCCACAGAAAATGGAGATTCAGATTCTAAAAAACCACCTAAAGTATTTAAAGACATTTTTTTATTATTAAAATAATGATAGATATCCTGAGGGCTAACATTGTAATGGTTTGCTGCTCCCATACCAAATTCAAAAATAATATAGGGCTTATAGGTAGATACAGTTTCCTCAGCCCCCTGAAGAACTAAAAACTCCGCTCCTTCTACATCTATTTTCATAAAGTCCACTTGAAAATCATTGGGTAATATTTGATCCATGAGATTAGTCTGAACTTCTATCTTTTTATCGATTTCGCCCTCTCTATCATACGCACGCTTACGCAATCCACTGTAGGCCGGATTACTAACCACATAATTGAAAGAAACTTGACCTTGTTTATTACTTAATGCTATATCATACAATTGGATACGCGAATCACTTTTATATCGCAAAGAAAGATTCTCAAATAAATTTGGAATAGGCTCGAAAGCAAAATGTTGTCCATTAGGTGCAGACTGTAAAATTAGATCGAGCACCTCACCCTTGTGACATCCTACATCAATACAGTTACTATCAGGCTTAATAATTTGCTTAAGAATCAACTGGGTTTGGCGATCATACAGCTGATTTTTAGTAATGTATATATGTAAAAAATTAGCTACACCTTTAATCCAGTTCTTTATTTTCGTCACACTAATCATTGGCGTTTATTTTATATCATTTTATCCCAATTTTTACGACTATGTAAAGTAAGCAATTTGAGACGAGTAAAGAAAGCTTCAAAAGGAGTAAGTATCAATGTAATATTTTATGTAATTTACATAAATAAGGGATTCAAATCTAATATGAAGATACAAGAACAGCTATTTATTCGTCTTGAGGAAATATTTGATAACCGTACCGAACTTATTCAAGACCTCTGCGAACTCCTGCACTTGCGAAAAGATGCTATTTACAGAAGACTAAGAGGAGATACGGTTTTGACTGCCGACGAATTGGGTATTATATGTCAACGCTATGCGATTTCGCTAGACGCTATAATTCAGGATGCACCAAGTCGCATGTTTTTTGAATTCTCTGCCTTTAAAACACCCATAAAGTCTGTCGAGCAGTACGTGCAGAAATTAGATGCAAACTTTAAAAAAGTACGGGCGATACCCGATGGCCACATTTTTTATGCAACAAGTGAAATACCTGTATTCTATTATGCTTTTTTCCCGCGTCTATTTTTATTTAAACTGTATGTATGGGGCAAAACTATTTGGGACATCTCGGCCTTTCAGGAACTCAAATTTAGTTTTGATCTTATTCCATATGGAATAAAAAAAGATGCTGACGAACTCATCAATGGGTATTGCCAAATGGAAACAACAGAGTTGTGGTCACTTAATATTGCAGATAACACTCTGAATCAGATTTTTTATCACGCAGATATCAATTCCTTTGAAAATATAGAAGATGCGTTAGCTCTTTGTGACGACATGGACAGACTGCTAGATCATTTAGAAAACCTATGTATAGAAGAGAAAAAAAGAGTTCCCGAATCAACCATTGGACAGGGAAAAATGAAGGTTCTCCACAACGAGATGATCTATACAAATAACACCATCTACTTCAAATCACCTAGCATTAGAAGCTTATATACTACCCTTGCTAACCCAAACTTTATTGTAACCATGAACAAAAAGCTATGTGATTACAAAGAAACTTGGTTTAAGAAGCTAATTTCGAAGAGTACAAAACTTTCTGGACCAGAAGAGAAACGTAGAAGCAAATTCTTCGCAACACTACACAAAACAGTAGATAGAACTAGGAAAAAAATTGAAGTCTTAGCTGACTAAAAATATTAGGACTTTTTCTTCAGCTCATCAATCTTATCTAAAATCTTCTCCGCTTCTGCGGTTATCTTATCACTAGCAGAACGATCTGTTTTACTTAGGGCAAAAGCCTTTTTTTTCAACTTTTGATATTCCTCTTGAAGTTTCTCAACTTCTGACTTTTTCTTAAATAATCCAAACATAAATTTTTAGTTAAAACGACGTTTATAATGTATAGTTTAACAAAGCCAGAAAATTCTAAAAATTATTGGCATAATTGTTGCACTTAAACTGCATATATACTGTAACCGTTAAAACCAACCTGTTACAGATTTTAAGCAGCTCGGAGACCCAACCACTCCGAGCTTTTTTTATTAAATCCTAAAACTACCGAATCGTGTGTGTCAAGAAAGATAAACACATATTGTCTGATATACGCTTACGCTAGAGTAGCTATAACATGCAGGTGAAACGCTAAGGCGTAAAGATACTTTAGTGGATATATTATAGCCGAAGGTCTTGCACTCCAGGTCGGACCAAAAGCGGCTCATCTCCAGTACAGTCAACAACAGCAGAAGGCTCTAAATTACCTATTCCACCATCAATTACAGCATCAACTCGATTACCAAATTTTTCTTCAATCAACCGAGGGTCAGTAAAGTATTCTACGATATCCTCATCTGCTTTTAATGAAGTACTTAAAATGGGACGTCCAAGTTCCTCTACTAAATCTATAGCAATGTTGTTGGATGGAATACGAACTCCAACTGTGCGTTTTTTGTTTTTGAACATCTTAGGAACAGCATTATTTGACCTCAATATAAAGGTAAAAGGTCCTGGAAGATTTCGCTTCATGAGCCGAAAAGTATCATTGTTCATTTGAGCGGTGTACTCAGACACTTGAGAAATATCTTTACAAATAAAAGTAAGATTAGCTTTAACCGGATCTAGGCCTCTGAGTTTACAGATTTTATCCACCGCTTCCGAATTTGCAAAATCACATCCCAAACCGTAAACAGAGTCAGTGGGATATATTACTACTCCACCGTCTTGTAAAATTTTGGTTAGAGCCTGAATTTTTCTCTTCTGGGGATCTGCGGGATGGATCTTAAAAATCATAGATTTATATTCTTGGTTTGACCATATAATTAGCTAATCAAATTAAGAAAAATATCTGAACTCTTCTAACTTTCAGAAGAATTTGAAAAATATTAGGCTCTTTCTTTTAAGGCCTTCAATTCTTGCAATTGCCTATTGAATTTATCTACTTCAGTCTGCTTCTTTTTTAACTCAGCCTCAACTTCAGGAAGCTCTTCGTTCACTTCATCAATATTTTCTTTTTCCTTTTCAATGTCCTTCTTTAATTTTTCAATCTCCTTCTTTAGATCCTCAATCTCTTCTTGACTATCTTCCAATTTCTCTGTTAGTTTTTCCTTATCCTTTACAAGAGATTCTAGATCATCTTGATTTTCTTCTAGTCGTTCTGTGATTTGATGTCTCTTGATACAAATTCCATATTCCAGCACCCACTGCTTAGCCATACGAATATCACCATCAGTAGATTCATTGCCTATAAAATTACCTTTAGAGTTTTGCAGCCAAACGACAAATTCTGTTTGAGCGTCTGAAATATTACTCTTTCTCATATATATGCGCAAGGGATCGCTTGATATCTTTTCAATCTGCACCTCCTCAGCTACTTCCATTTGCAAGTCTTTATCAAAGTCGGGCTTTGAATTAAAGTTTTTTAAATAGCTATTCCACATTTTTACGATTTCTTTATCCTTCACATCAGAGCGCTCAACTGAAAAGGTAAATGCATGTTGCGGCTCAATTTTAAAAAGGCGCTTTTGCACAAGAACCTCACTTTGGGCAAAAGTCATGCAATAAAATAAAACCGAGAAAGAAATAGTATATAGAATTTTGTTCATATTAGTTTGTTTAAAGTGGAATGTTCCCATGCTTTTTTATAACACGAATACCCTCTTTATGTTTACAGGCATCTAAGGCAATGATTAGTTTCCGTCGCGTCATTCGAGGCTCAATAACATCGTCGATAAAACCACGCTCCGCCGCTCGATAAGGATGAGCAAATTTATCTGCATACTCTTTCTCGCGCGCTGCGAGCGTTTCTTTAGGATTATCAGACTCTTTAATTTCCTTTCGGAATATGATTTCACTAGCACCCTTAGCTCCCATAACTGCAATCTCAGCGGTAGGCCACGCAAAATTCATGTCTGCGCCAATATGCTTTGAGTTCATAACGTCGTAGGCGCCCCCATAAGCCTTGCGCGTGATAACTGTAAATCGGGGAACTGTAGCTTCTGAAAAGGCATACAAAAGTTTTGCTCCATTGGTTATAATTCCATTCCATTCTTGATCTGTCCCCGGAAGAAACCCAGGCACATCCACAAAAACAAGTAGTGGAATATTAAAAGCATCGCAAAAGCGAACAAAGCGAGCACCCTTGCGGCTGGAATCTACATCGAGTACACCTGCCAAACTGTAGGGTTGATTAGCTACGATACCAACAGATCGCCCTGCCATTCGGGCAAAACCAACCACGATGTTTTCAGCGAATCCTTTATGGATTTCGAAAAAGGAGTCTACATCAGCCACTCCTTCAATCACATCCTTCATATCGTAGGGCTGGTTGGGATTTTCAGGAATAATTTCATCCAACTCAATTCGGATCTCCTCTCCCATTGTATAGGGTAATCTAGGAGCTTTTGCATCGCAATGCTGAGGAAGGTAGGAAAGCAGGATTTTAAGTTGCTCAATGCAATCAATTTCATTTTTGGCTACAAGATGTGTGACTCCACTTTTCGTAGCATGAGTCTGAGCACCTCCCAATTCTTCTGCACTTACTTCTTCATTGGTCACTGTCTTCACTACATTCGGACCTGTCACAAACATATAAGATGTTTGGTCTACCATAATCGTAAAGTCAGTAATCGCAGGTGAATACACAGCCCCACCAGCACATGGACCCATGATCGCAGATATTTGTGGGATTTTCCCTGAAACGAGCGTATTACGATAGAAAATATCAGCATACCCTCCTAAAGAACTAACGCCCTCCTGAATGCGAGCGCCCCCTGAGTCATTTAGACCTATAATCGGGACTAGGTTTTGTAAAGCGAGATCCATGACCTTGCATATTTTTTCAGCATGGGTTTCACTTAGGGCCCCTCCAAAGACGGTGAAATCCTGAGCAAAAACATATATAGAACGGCCTGATATCTTGCCATATCCAGTTACAACACCGTCTCCTAAAAACTTCTTGGATTCCATTCCAAAGTCAGTGGAACGGTGGGTAACAAACATTCCAATTTCCTCAAACGAACCGGGATCCATAAGCAATTCAATGCGCTCTCTAGCCGTAAGCTTCCCTTTTTCGTGCTGTCGATCTATACGCTTTTGGCCGCCTCCTTTTAAGGCCTTTTCTCGCTTCTCATGAAGTCGGTTCTGTGATGCTTTATCCATAATATTTAGTTTGCAAGCGATTTATAGTACGAGGCCTTGGAAGAATTACCCATAGCCTCATAGATTTGTGCCCCAAGTTGATACGCCTCTTTGAAATTAGGGTTTATTTTGATCGATTGTTCAATGTACTCGGCGGCTGATGGTAAACGACTAGTTCTGGCATGAATTAACGCCAAATAATATAAACTTGCATAGTCCCTGGGGTTTCGTTGGGAATGGCTCTCCAGATGGCGCTCCGCCTCTATCCACTTTGCTTGATTCATATATGCAAGTGCAGTCTTCATTATAACCTGCTGACTATGCGGATTAAGTTCTAGTGTTTTTTCATACTGATCAATCGCTCGATCTATCTGACCTTTTCCTGCATAAGATTCAGCCAAATGGAATGACGCCAATTCGTTTACCGGGTCGTATTCCAGTTCTTGTTGAAGTAATGAGATGGCTTGATCCCAATTCCTCCTGCGTGCTGCATTAATTCCCTGGTAAGCATAATTTGCCCCTTTCTCAAAAATAGCACAAACCGGCACACCATCCACCTCTACCGTCTCGATAACCCGCACAGAGCCGGGCCAGTCAATGGCCTTCATATGGGCTCCATCCATAAAACGTCCTACGAAAATACTGTAGTCCCAATCTGAAGATTGGTACCGCTCACGATATCGTACATATGTAAGCTTAACTTTATCTGCATAATCCGGGTGTAGCCAATGCCGAACACCATAGCTGAAATTCACACCTATAGTCACCTCGTCCATTCCCGGATAAAATATACCAGCCTCCTCCATCTTTTCAACTGCTTTCCTCGTGCTGATCCCCCAATAATCCATTTCAAACTCTCCAAATGCACCTTCAGTGTCTCCAGCAATGGTATTAAAATACACGTATGGAGTAGCGATATTTTTGACAATATGCCAGGCTGGCTCTAAAGAAAGCAAAATGAAAGCACCGATTGGAATCCACTGAGCGAATTTACCTCTATTCTTAAAAAACTTAATGAGGTTGTCCCATCCCAAGGCTGCCAATGGAGCTGCCGCGACATAAACAAAGTTGAAATGGCGCCATCCGTCATATAAAGGCGAATCCTTATAGACAACGTAAAAAAGAGGAAAAAGGACTACGAATAATGAACTCAAAAGCAAAAACAGGGGGCCGCTTTTTACACTATTCCACAATGAAAAAACTAAAAAAAGCAGACCTGCTAAAAAAGCAAGCGGGACCGTATAAGCAATCCAAACAAATAGGTATTCAAATGGAATATCATTGGACCAAACCATACTACCTTTAAACAAAACATTAATGCTTACGGGGAAGTCGCTAAATGTGGTCAAACTTTCAATAGTATGTGAAATCGGACTAAGAAGACCGTAAGGCCAAAAAAGGACACCCAAGGCAAAACCTCCTAAAATGGGAATTCCAGCCACCATGGATAATTGTTTTGCCGAAGGAATGGATTTTTTTGCCTGTTTTAGTATGAATAAATAAGACAATAGAAAAGCAATAAAATAAATAAATAGAAGAAGTGCACCCACTCGAACAGATAAACTGAAACCCAGGGCTACAGCAAGGCCGATTAAATCTTTGAGCCGGGGTAAATGAAAATGCTTAAAAATGCAAAACATGAAATATATACTGAACATATATCCAGCAGCAAAGGGAATGTCTTTGGGGTTCATCATGCTATGGCCAAAAAAACGAGGTGCAAAACCTACCAGAATTATTGCCAAAACAGCCATTCGCCAATTCCCCAATTGTCTGGCCGTACCTCCAGCTGCCAACATAGCTAACCACCCTAGTAGAGCCAGCAGTAAATGTCTTAAGTGAAAATAATTTCGGCTGGGAATGTCAAACCCAACAGCTTTTGATATCAGCGTAACTGGCACCTCAAAACCACCCCCATAATATCTGATAGCATCGCCCTTTTTACTTTTTAAAACAGCTGTATCTGCGCCAAATGAGGTATAAAAATCCAAGGCTTTGACCCCGTATGGAACTTGAACATCTTCATCTCCATTGATCCCTGTCTGAAATGCGGCCCCGACGAAAAGAAAAAATAATAAAGCAGCTAAAACAAAAAAAGTCCGACGCCAAACTTCTTGAGAAGGCGAATTTGATACCACGGAGGACAAATGCGACCAAAATGAATAAGAAGAACCAGAAGATTTAGAACGGCGTGAACTGGGCTTTTTCATGACTTGAATATAAGAAGCAATACCAAAAGGAAAAAATAAATTATGACAAGGCTACAATAAAGCTACATCGTCTATACTAGAAAGTTTCTTTTTTTTTCAATCAAGCCCCATGAAGGGAAAGAAAAGCGTTACTTTTGAAGGAGTAGTAAAAATATGACCCATGAAACTTTCTAAGCTTGTAGATCAAATGAGTGAATCAGCCACCTTGCGCATGGCGCAATTGGCACGAGACTTAAAAGAAAAAGGAGAAGACATTATTAGCCTATCATTGGGAGAACCTGACTTTGATACCCCTATACGCATAAAGGAGGCCGCGACACAAGCATTAGCAGATGGGTATACCAAATATTCTCCAGTTCCCGGACTTCCTGAGATAAAAAAAGCCATATCAGATAAGTTTAAACGTGAAAATAAGCTGGACTATGCTCCGGATGAAATTGTCGTTTCGAATGGAGCTAAGCAGTCGATCGCTAATTTATGTTTAGCCTTACTAAACCCTGAGGATGAAGTGATTCTTTTTACGCCGTATTGGGTAAGTTATAATGATATTGTTGGATTAACTGGAGCGAAGGTGATTCCTGTGAAAGCTGGGATAGAAGACGACTTTAAAGTGAATCCGGATATTTTGAAGCCTCACTTATCAGACCGAACACGGATGATTATTTTTTCCTCACCGTGTAATCCAACTGGATCTGTCTATAAAAAAGAAGAGCTGGAAGCTTTAGCGAATTGTATACAAAAATATCCAGAGGTCATGGTTTTAGCTGATGAGATATATGAGTATATTAATTTTGTCGGTGAACATGTTAGTATTGCTCAGTTTCCTGGCATGAAAAAGCAGACTGCTACTATTAATGGCTTTTCAAAAGGCTTTGCTATGACGGGTTGGCGGCTCGGATATATGGGAGCGCCCAAAGCTCTCGCTCAGGCTTGTGCTAAAATTCAGGGACAGTTTACTTCAGGTGCAGCCAGCTTTTCTCAAATGGCAGGAGCCTATGCCTTGAACACGGCTCTGGATGAGCCAGCTATGATGTGCCAGGCTTTTGAAAAAAGAAGAGACCTCATTGTCTCTCTATTAAGTGAAATTCCTGGAGTGGAAGCAAACCACCCTGAAGGAGCATTTTATATCTTTCCTAAAATTTCATCCTTTTATGGAAAACAGTACGAAGGAACAACAATAAAAAACTCAGAAGACCTCGCCACATTTCTGCTGGAATATGCTCATGTAGCTACAGTGGCCGGTAGTGCGTTTGGTGAGGATAACTGCATTCGGCTATCGTATGCAGCTAGCGAAGAAGAAATAAAAACGGCTATAAACCGAATTCGTAAAGCTTTAGAAAAACTAACCTAGTAGGTTTAATATTATTGGGTAGGCATTGGCGCTGTATATAACTATTCTATATGTTGCCGCACTTAAGTATGAGAGCCTTTTCAACTATTACTAGATCAGCGGCCGGAAGGCCGCAAGCGTAAGGTGCCTGCAGGGCTGGGTACCGGCGTAGCCTTTAGGCAAGCTGGTACGGAGCAAAGCGAACCCCGAAAGGGACCGACCCACGCCAGTGGGCGTGGGATACGCCCAAAAATATATACTAAAGATCGATTTTGTAGGTCTTCAAATTTACAAATTCGAGAAGACCCTCCTTCCCGAGTTCTCTTCCGTAACCTGAATCTTTAATGCCACCAAATGGCCACCGTGGATCGCTTGCTGTTTTCTGGTTGACTACCACCGTTCCATAATTAAGCTGTGAAACCATCTGACGTGCTTTGGACGAATCTGATGTCCATACGGATGCTCCCAGGCCAAAACGTGTATCATTAGCCATCTGAATTGCGTGATTCATATCTGAAGCTTTGCAAATTACGGCAACGGGACCGAATAACTCCTCTGACCAGGCGGGGGCATCTTGAGGAGGGTTTCGCAAAAAGCCCGGTGAAAAGTGAGTGCCGTTCTGCTCGGGTTTAATGATAACTTCAGCACCGGCTTCAATGGATGCTGACCACTGCTTGAATAATTGATCAGCGAGATCCTCACGAGCCATACAAGACAGGCGTGTCGCATCTTTCATAGGATCTTGCACAGACAACTCTTCAATGCGTTGCTTCACCATATGCTCGACTTCATCGTACACTGTTTCCTCCACTATTAATCGTTTGGCTGCAATACATGTCTGCCCTGAGTTGCCGAAGCGTGAATCTATGAAGGTATCACAGGCATTTTCCAGATTAGAATCGGATAAAATAATAAATGGATCATTACTTCCTAGTTCCAATACGGTAGGGATTATGCGCTTAGCTGCTTGCGCAGCGTAGGCCTGGCCCGCCTTTACACTCCCAGTGAGACAAGCACCTCTTACAATTGGGGAATCGAGAACGTCGGAAATGGTCTCTACATCTATGGTCAATTGAGTAAGCAAACGATACCCACTAGCTTCTTGAATTAGAGTCTCAATTCTTTCTGCAGTATCGGGCATATTTGGGGCATGCTTCAAAAGAGCTACATTACCTGCTAATAAAGAAGGAATTGCAAAGCGAAAAACTTGCCAAAAAGGGAAATTCCAGGGCATCACGCCTAAAACCGCCCCAAGGGCATCTCTACGCACGCCCTCCTCTACTCCATCATTAAAAGTTTTTTCTGAGGATAGGACCGAAGGAGCCTCTTCTACATAATAATCAACTAATAACGCACATTTCTGAATTTCAGCCCTGCTCTCAGAAATAGGTTTTCCCATTTCACGGGTAATACACTGAGCCAGTTCCTCTAGGTGCTCTCGTAAATATCCGGCGATGGGACGAATGGCATCTATCCTACTCTCCAATTCTAAAGCATTCCATTTATGGAAAAGTGCTTCTGCTTGCCCTAGCTTTTGTGTAAGGTCAGCAGAGGACAGCAAAGATCGTTCAAAATATATTTCACCGGTGTATGGATTTTTGGACTGAAACTTCATAGGTATTACTCATTTTCTAGACGGAAAATATGATCTCTGTAGTGGAGCATCTCAACGCCTTCATTTATAAGTGGTAACATCGGAAGGCCTTCCATCTGTTCATCACTTTGCGGAGGAAATTTAAAAAAGAGCTCGATACCCTGATAATCGATCTCGTCTAGATAAGCATAAAAATCAAGGCCGTACAGTGCTAATCCTTCCGCCACAAACATCCCGTGATCATAACCTTTTTTCACCCAGCTGGAAGGCAAAGTAGAAAATCTATCAAAATAGGACTTCTCAAACTGTTTAAACAAACTATCCTGTTGAACCGGTGAAGTATGTGAAACCAGATGAATGTTGCCATTTTCGAAATATTCGAATAGCAGGGGGAAATTTCGCCAGCTTGAAAACCCGTAAATCTCCCCTTTCCATTCTTCCTGATTAGAGAAATAAGAAAGTGCTTCGTAAAGATAGGATTCATCCCTATCCATCGCCAATATCAATTTATGTGTAGTATCAAGGACCATCCTGTCCGGAATGAGAAGTGGCTCATTATCTTCATCCTCAAAACGATCGACAACCCAGCTTTGATAATCTAAGTCAGGGTATATCGTATCGAAAAAAGAAGTGAAAATCTCAAGTCTATCTGCAAATCCGGAAGAAGTTAATAGAGTAACTGAAGAAATGGTGGAGTCATTAGCCACTTCTTCAGCCATAAAATGGCAATATTGCTCTAATCCCGGAGTCAGTTGTAAGAAAAGCGGATTATTAGAGAAAGGGCTATTTGTTATCCAGGGAGAAATATAATATACATTATGCTGAGAAGAAATTGAGGTGAGATGATTCACACTCGCGGGCTTTATCCCACCTAAAATCACATCGGGCTTAGGATCTAAAGACCATTCATAAGATTGCTCTAAAAGTGCATCAAAATCACCTGAGCTTTTAATATGAAGGCGATAATTGAAGTCTGAAAATCGCTCTACTGAAGTTTCCATTGCCAGCTGAAATCCCGAAAAATACTCCAGGAAATGCACGTTAAAAGGCAGTAACTTTTCTTTCCTCTCCTCAAACTCTCGATTCGTCTTGGTTTCAATCTCCTCGATTAATCCACCTTCATCTAAGGGAACCAGCGGCAATATCAACTGAATAGTATATACATCCTTTTTGCGAAATTCCGGATCGGGCTCCTCGTCTCTACCAACTACAGTATCAACTTGATTTTCTGAACTGACCGAATCAAGTTTTTCGAATGGTTTCTCTACTTTTTTCTCTTTTGTCTTTTTCTCTGTTTTGGGCTTTTGGGGACTGCGCGGACTGGAGGGACGTGAACGCTCAGGTGTAGAATTAAAAATCCCACAGGCGGAAAAGAGAACTAGTATAAGAACTGAAACTAAATATCTCATCGCGTACTTTACTCCCATTCAATAGTAGCTGGTGGTTTGGTAGAAATATCATAAACCACCCGATTTATGCCTTTAATCGTATTAATAATTTCTGAAGAAATCTCAGCTAAAAGCTCATGTGGGAGACGACTCCACTCAGCTGTCATGCCGTCTACAGAGTTAACCGCACGAAGAGAAACTACAGATTCGTAGGTGCGTTCATCGCCCATAACGCCAACACTTTGCACCGGAAGTAGAATCACGCCAGCTTGCCATACTTTATCATACCAACCAAACTCCCTCAGCTTTCGAATATAAACTGCGTCGGCCTCCTGTAGAATTCGGACGCGTTCCGGAGTAATTTCGCCCAAAATTCGAATTGCTAAGCCTGGCCCTGGAAAAGGGTGTCGACTAATACTTGATTCAGGTAAATTCATAGTTTTACCAACACGTCTAACTTCATCTTTAAAAAGCATTCGGAGTGGCTCTACGACCTTAAGGTTCATATGCGCAGGTAATCCTCCCACATTATGATGGCTTTTAATGGTCACTGAAGGTCCATGGACTGATACTGATTCAATTACGTCAGGATAAATCGTACCTTGTCCCAACCAACTCACCTCGGGCAAGTCATGAGCCATTTCATCAAATACCTCTATAAATGTGCCACCAATAATTTTCCGTTTTCGCTCAGGGTCAGCTACACCCTCGAGTCTATCGTAAAAAAGTTGAGATTTATCAACACCTTTTATATTAAGTCCCCAATCTTTATAGGATTCGAGCACTTCTTCAAACTCATCTTTTCGCAATAATCCATTATTCACGAAAAAGCAATGTAGTTGCTTTCCAATGGCTTTATGAAGCAACATCGCTCCAACGGAAGAGTCTACACCCCCACTCAGTGCCATAAGAACATGATCTTTACCTATTCGTTTTTTGAGATCTGCCACTGTTTCATCAATGAATGCCTTTGGTGTCCAATCAGCAGTGCAGTCTGCCACTTTAAATAGAAAGTTAGACAGAATCTCAAGACCTCTTTCGGAATGGGTAACTTCAGGATGAAATTGTAGTCCATATATAGGGCATCCGCCAGTGTCATACTTAAATGCGGCTACCGGAATACCGGCCGTTTTTGCCAGAACGGCAGCGTTATCGGGAAGAGCAGTAATTGTATCTGCGTGAGACATCCAAACCGTGGAGGAATCGGGTATACCTTCAAAAATCGGATCGTTCTCACTTAGTAATTGTAAGTCAGATTTTCCATACTCCCTTTGATGCGAGGACTCTACCCGTCCACCTGACTTTTGAACAACATATTGCGCTCCGTAACATATAGCTAATATTGGAATTTTTTTCTTGACAGATTCCAAATCAAATTCTAATGCATTCTCAGAGCGAACGGAAAAGGGACTACCTGATAAGATTATAGCTGCGATATTCTCATCGTATTCTATAGTTTTATTGTACGGTAAGATTTCACAAAATATATTTAGCTCGCGAACACGCCGAGCAATCAACTGTGTATATTGCGATCCAAAATCAAAAATAATAACCCGTTGGTTCATATGCTGTGTTTTATACCTATTGCTGTAGGCCTCTACCCTGTTTTACAATCTTTCCACTGTCTAGTAAATCGCCTTTTACTTTGTCCAGTAGCCCATTAATAAATTCTTTAGAATTGTCGGTACTGTATCGTTTTGATAGATCTACATATTCATTGATCGTAACATTGACGGGAATCGTAGGAAAGTGGATAAATTCAACAATGGCCATTTCAAGGCAAAGTTTATCAATAAGAGCAAGCCGATCAATATTCCAATTTTTCAACTTGGGTTTAATAATCTCTTCTAGTTCTTCAGTTTTAGAAGCTGTTTTAACAAATAAATTCTCCCCAAACTCCTGCACTGTTGGTGCATCGGGATAAAAATCCCGCAACCATCCTTCTTGCAAGGGAAATGCTTTAAAAGTCTTTTTTATCGCTCCTAATACTAAAGATTTGTCATCGATCCAATTGGGGAAAGCATCCTCAAGTAATTCAGTGAAAGTGTCCTTCTTTTTTAAAAACCGAAGCAGCTCATGAAACATATCAATATGCTCTTGATCTTCCCATTCTTTCTTTGTCGAATAGGACTCATAAGCATCCAATTGAGAAAAATCCTGGTATAAGCTCTTTAAAACATCTGCATCAAACAAATTGTCAAAATCTTTCTTTTTCGCGCGCTTCAGTAAAAATTCATTTTGAATAAAGGATTGGGCGAGTGCATTAGAGGAAAAAATACTTTTAAAGGCTTTATCTTTTTCATCAGGCAAATATTTTTCTCTTCTCCATTTTTCATCTGAGGATGCAAAGGAGCAAACTCTGGCTATAAGATATAATGAAAATAGGAAAAGGTCATAACTGCGATCAACGCCATCTTTATACTTTTGCTGGGCATCGTCTAGCGTCATATTGCTATCCAAAGCATAAGCATATAGAGCCTGCATAACTTTTATTCGAATATTCCTTCGACTTAACATAAAGTATTGTTTTTTCGCAAACTGAGTAGTAGCATTGAAAATTGCTGCATGAATTATTTGCTTATATATTCCTTATGAATCACGTCATACGATGGCAATTGTTTCCAATGCCACTTCTTTAAGATCTTACCGTTATGCAGCAAAATCAATCCTGGATTGGATCGAATCATGGTCTTGAGTAAAATATTATCTGCTTCATAAATAATCCCTGGAATCTCATGACTGGACATAAAGTTTTCCATGGCTTCAAAACTAACCTTTCCAGCTAAAATATAGGCTTCATGTCCATCCGAAATTGCTTTATCCATAATAGGAATAAAGTTTTCTCTATACTTATTGACATACTCCTCATTCCAGTCTGCTTTCAACTGGGAAGTCGTGCGCGTAATAATCGTATCAACTCGCTGTACGACTTTCATAGAATCAGATTCCTCATTTTGTAGGGTATCTAATCGAAAAACTGTATCCTGGACTTGAATATCCGTATAAGATATGTCTCCCTTCAGGGCATCTGCAACCACCATGAAACTATAGCCCTCTTTACTGAGAAGTTCGTTAGCTAAATCATCGCCATCGGAATTGTAAACGACAAATTCACTTAACTTCGTTGGCTCTATCGCCGGCTTTTCATATTCATAACTCACCTCATAAGTTTCTTTCGGATATTCTTGATACACATCCATGTAATCCGAGTAAGACAATTCGACCACCTGACCATTTTCGCTATGAGTTAACTTGACGCGTTCGATACTAATATTATTTGAAGCTTCTTCTTCGGCCATTTTTTGTTCGTAAACGTTTACTCCTTCTTTAAAAGGTCTGAAATCAAAATCAGGAATATTCCAAACATAATTGCTCATCCCATAATATAATAGTATCCCGATCAAAGCCAGAGAACTTACCCATCTTACTCTAGAACTAAAAATTTGATGCTCTCTTTTCCAGAAAATAAGGAATAAAAAAGCAGGTATCAACAAGAATATATCCTTTAAAAAAGAAACGCGTGGCTCTAATTTTATGAAATCACCAAAGCATCCGCAATCTGTAACCCTCATATATCTAGGATCGTAGTCTTGCCAAACAGAAAAATCGAAAAAATTCTCTGACGGTGGAACGTAACCCGTCAAAAAAGTAAACCCCGTCAAAAAGGTGAAAAACAAAACCAAAAGAAAAAAGAGCCAGGCCACAATGCGACGCTGATACCCCACGATCAACATCCAACCCAATACCATTTCTAAAATAATAACGACCAGCGCAAAAGATGCTGCATATTCGGATAGAAAGGGAAAGAGCGGAGCCAAAAAAGATAGCCATGTCGCCTCAAAAGTCAATTCAAACTGCTCGAAGTAGTCCTGCATTTTATAGGCGGTACCTAGTGGGTCAACTACTTTGACCCATCCAGAAACTAAAAAAAGAATGCCTGCGAAGTTTTGCAAAAAACTAATTAGGTAGCTTTCTATCTTTTTGAACAAGAGTCCAAAAATTGCGGTAAGTGCAGCTGCGGCGATAGCCACGTAAAGAATAAGGGTTATTAGGGTCATGTGTTTTTCTAGTTTACTCGCTTAAGCGAATTAACGCAAAGATCGAATAATTTATGATATCAATATAATTCGCATCCAGTCCTTCAGAATGCATCGTCTTTCCTTCGTTATCCTCTATCTGACGAATCCGAAGTAACTTCATTAGGATCAAGTCGGTCAGGGAAGAAACGCGCATATGACGCCAGGCCTCACCATAGTCATGGTTTTTATTCGTCATGAGATCCCTGGCTTCTTTTAGATACTTATCATAGGATTCAGATAATTCTTCAGGTGAGAGCCCTTTAATGGCCTCCTCTTCCAATTCTAACTTCATAAGTGACATCACACCGTAATTGACCAGGCCCACATATTCAGGCTCTATACCTTCATCGACCTTCCGCAGATCGTTTTCTTCCAAACTTCGTATACGACGGGCTTTGATGTACATTTGATCCGTTAGAGAGGACAACCGTAAGATATGCCAGGCAACACCATAATCTCGATGCTTACCTAAAAAAACAGCTTTGCAGCGTTCTTCAATTTGTCGGTATTGGTCCAGGGTTTTTTTCAAAGGATCATTTTTTGCAAATTTCTTAAAAATAATCTATTAATTTGCATATGTCCTAAACGAACACCAAAAACTTTTATAAGCTGCTCTATATTTCTCTTGCCATATTGACTAATGCCCTCATCGGATTAATTTTTCGGTATTTTAACTCCTGGAATGTTAACACCTTTGCTGCTATTGTCGTCAACTACTTCACATGTGTAGTGATTGGCTGTGTACAGTATGGAAAAGAACTCGTAAGTCCCGACATATTGGAGGCGCAGTGGTGGCCTTATGTTGGAGCTATAGGTATCGTATTTATTGTAGGCTTTAACGTGATTGCCATATGTGTGCAGTTTTATGGCATGACCTTTACAACTTTAATGCAGAAAATGTCTCTAGTCGTGACCGCGATCTTTGGAATACTATTTTTTAATGAGAGTTCATCCTGGGTTAAATGGTTGGGTATTATCACAGCATTACCCTCCATTTATTTACTCAATCAAAATCCCAAAAAAGGGACTTCATTGCCCAAAATAGATAAATTGCCGCGATATGTGCTGGCTCTTCCTTTTTTGGTATTGATCATTAATAGTGTTATAGATTCTACTTTTTTATCCATGGAAGCTCAAAACCTCTACTCCGGCTCAGATCTTCGTTTGGTCACCTACATTTTTTTTATTGCTGCTTCAGTGGGCACAGTGGTACTCATATTTAGATTAATACGCTCTCAGGCTCAATTAACTACAAGGGAAGTAAAAGCTGGCTTGCTGCTCGGATTTGTAAATTACGGATCTATTTATTTTATTCTCTTATCGCTAAATGCCGGCTGGGAAGGAAGTGCATTTTATCCTATCGTCAACGTTGGTATCATCGGCTGCACGGCTATATTTGGGAAGCTTTTCTTCAATGAGTCGCTAAGCCCAAAAAAGTGGGCTGGATTTGTATTAGCTATTATTTCAATTGGGCTTATATCCTACATTCAATGAAAAAAGCAAAGGATACATACAAGACTATTGATACCCTGTATACGGGTGAGTACAAGGATAAGGGCTCCCGCTTTATTGCCTATGTTTTCCCTATGGATTCAGAAGAGGCATTCCAAAATAAATTACAGTCTATTCAAGAAGAGCACCACAAAGCCCGCCACTTCTGTACAGCATTCCGCTTAGGTCCTATTCACCCCTTAGAGCGGCATAATGATGATGGCGAGCCTTCGGGATCCGCCGGCAGGCCCATACTCGGACAGTTGCACAGTTTTGATATTATGCGAGTTGGTGCCGTTGTCGTCCGCTACTTTGGAGGCACAAAACTAGGCGTTTCCGGACTTATTGAGGCATATAGAGAGAGTACAGCCGCCGCACTCGACAAAGCTCGAATCAAACCAAAAAAAGTATTGACTTATTTTCGAGTTCAATGCCCTTATGCGGTTATGCCCATATTCATGGAAGCCTTGAAATATGCTAAGGTTGATATTTTAGAAAAAAACTTTGAACAGCTCCCCTCCTTTCAATTGGCCATACCTCAATCCCAAACTGAAGAATTCTGGGATACCATTTCGACCCACTTTGTGGGACACAGCGCAGATAAAGAAGATTTGATCACAGATCACGATTTTTCAATAAAATCAGAGAAAACGCATTAATTTATCCGAGTATATGAATAAAATAGCAATTACGGGAAATATAGGAAGTGGAAAAACGAGTTGCTGCCGAATATTAGAAATCATGGGCTACCCAATATATTATGCTGATAAGCAAGCGAAGTTCCTCATGGAAAATGATCCTGAGCTCAAACATAAAATATCACAACTATTTGGGCCTAAGTCCTACTCTGGAAATAAACTCAATCGAACATATCTCGCCAGAAGAGTTTTTTCTAACGCTGAAGCTTTAAATGAGCTGAATTCCATTGTGCACCCCGCCGTGCACGCAGATATGAACAAATGGATGGAGAGGCATAGAAAAAATGGAGAGCAAACAGCTTTTGAAGAAGCGGCCTTAACTTTCGAGGCAGGCCATCAAAACAGTTTTGATTATGTTATTACGGTAGCCGCACCTCCTCATGTTTTAATAGACCGCGTAGTCTCTCGAGATAATAGCAGCAAAGAGGATGTAGAAAATAGACTCAATAAACAAATGTCTCAAAAAGAAAAATGTCGGCAATCAGATGCTATAATTTTGAACGATGGCCATCATAGTCTTATCTTCCAGCTCGAAAACATAATCGATCGATTCGATCTATAGATAATATACATTTTGAAACACACCCATATGCAACAATCAGATAAAAATCAGCAATATTACATAGACTTAGAACACGAGCGCGGAGCACATAATTATCATCCCCTACCGGTAGTGCTTACAAAGGGAAAAGGAGTTCATCTTTGGGATGTAGAGGGTAAAAAATATTACGATTTCCTCTCGGCCTATTCAGCGGTCAATCAGGGACACGGACATCCAAAAATATTAAAGGCCTTAAATGAACAAGCGGATCAGCTCACGCTTACTTCAAGAGCCTTTCATAATGATCAACTCGGTCCATTTGAGGAATTTGCAACAGATTATTTCGGTTACGACAAATTGCTTCCTATGAACACTGGCGCTGAAGCCGTTGAAACCGCAATCAAACTATGCCGAAAATGGGCCTATGAAAAGAAGGGTATCCCTGAAAATGAAGCTCGTATCGTATTTGTTTCTAGTAATTTTCACGGTCGTACTTTAGGTGCTATTTCCGCCTCAACAGAAGAAAGTAGCCGAGAAGGTTTTGGTCCCTATGTGCCGGGATATGATATTGTACCATATAATGATATTCCTGCACTAGAACGCGCCCTTCAAGAGCCCCATGTAGCAGGCTTTATGGTCGAACCTATTCAAGGTGAAGCCGGCGTGGTCGTACCCGATCAGGATTACCTGTCTCGAGCAAAAGAACTTTGCAAAAAAAATCAAGTGCTATTTATCGCAGATGAAGTGCAAACGGGTATCGCCAGAACCGGAAAGCTTCTCGCTACCTGCGGACAATGCGACTGCAAGGGTTTTTGCGAAAATAAATATGAAACCCGGGCCGACATACTTGTCTTGGGTAAGGCTATTTCTGGTGGGGTTTACCCTGTTTCAGCAGTCTTAGCTGATGATCCCATCATGCTCTGTATACAGCCTGGCGAGCATGGAAGCACCTTTGGAGGTAACCCATTGGCATGTGCCGTAGCCAAGGCCGCATTGGAGATCGTTCGTGATGACCGCCTGGATGATAAAGCTGAAAAATTAGGCGTCATATTTCGGAATCGCATGCAAAAATTGGTAGACGAGTTGGATATTGTGTCATTGGTGAGAGGTAAGGGCCTACTGAATGCAATTGTCATCAATGATAGCCCTGAATCAAAAACAGCTTGGAATATCTGCGTCGATCTTAAGGAGAATGGCCTACTTGCTAAACCTACCCACGGTAATATTATCAGATTCGCCCCTCCCCTTATTATGACCGAAGCAGAGATCAATGAATGTTGTGATATTATTGAAAACACACTTCGAAATTGGGATTAAGCTTATTTGGGATATTTTGGGCATCACCCTCGAGTACTTACAAGCACTCGAGGGTCGCTATGATCGCAGCGCGGTCCCCAACAAGTTGGCGACGGCAGCGGCCAGGGCCTTGCCCTGCTCACAGCGCTGATGCAACTCAGCTTGATCTTTTTTCGTTATATTAAATGAAAGTCAGATATTTTTCACGGAAATAGGAACTACAGAATGAATAAACACACCATTTGGAAGCTTAAGCCGCAAATTGATGACCTGAATGCTTTAGGTAAAAACACGCTTGGAAATCATCTTGGACTGAGGTTTGTAGCGATCGGACCTGACCGACTGTGGGCATCTATGCCCGTAGATGAACGCACTAAACAACCGATGGGACTGCTTCACGGAGGGGCTAATGTAGCCCTGGCCGAAACGCTAGGCTCTGTTGCGTCTCAACTTTGTATTCCCCCAGCGGAAAGAAAAATGGCAGTAGGCGTAGAAATCAATGCTAATCATCTAAAATCGGCTCGGTCCGGGCGCGTTTACGGAATGGTCGAGCCCATTAGAATCGGTCAGTCCATTCATGTCTGGCGCATTTCTATCAAAAATGCACGGGGGCAACTCCTCTGTACAAGTCGTCTGACATGTATGATCATTAGCCGGTAAACCCTGAAGCCCTTTAGTAAGGAAGTATGAGGCTGCATCGTAATATTGAAAGAAAACACCTACCTTTAAATCAAACACCCTAATTCAGAAACAAAACACTATGAAACTCACTTTACCCCTATTTCTCGTATCTCTGCTATTTAGCCTGAACGGCTTCGCTCAGCGTGAGAATTTCAATTTAGATCTCCTCATGCAGTTTGACTATCCCGAAAATTGCAATGACATTTGGGGCTATGTTGACCAAAATGGCGATGAATACGCCATATTGGGTACTACGGAGGCAACAGCGATCATAGCTATAGATGGACCCGGCGCGCCCAGGGAAATCGCATACATTCCAGGCACAAGATCTACCTGGAGAGATATGAAGCACTTTGAAGATCACGTCTACGTCACAACAGATGTTGGTGCAGATGGGCTGCTTATCATTGATATGAGCGAGATAAGCCAAGATAGCATTGACTACTTCTTTTGGACCCCAGAGCTCAGCCTCGACGGACAGGTTCTGAATACGATTACAAAATGCCACAACTTATATGTAGATGCCTCTACTGGATACCTATTTTTGAGTGGATGCAATAATCTGAATAGTGGGGGAATGCTCATATTTGATTTAAATGAGGACAAAAAAGAACCCAAATTGGTAGGAAGAGGTCATAGTGTTTACTCTCATGATGTATATACAAATGAAAACCTCATGTTTGGAAATGATATTTACAATGGAGAGTTATCTATTTTTGACATTACGGATAAAACCGCGCCGCAACTCGTAGCCCTTCAACCCACTACCGGCTCCTTTACACATAATGCATGGTCCTCTACAAATAATGATTTTGTATTTACGACCGATGAAATAGCTGGTGGATTTGTCGATGCATACGACATCCGTGAATTTGACAACATTCAGCGACTAGACAGTTGGAGACCCAATAATGCCATCGAAGATGGAATCATTCCTCATAATACCCATTACCATGAAGGTTTTCTTCATACTGCTTGGTATATTGTTGGAGTTGTGGTTTTAGATGCGACCGATCCAACAAATTTAGTTCCTGCGGCTTGGTACGATACATATGATGGAAATGAACGCCGTTTTAATGGAGCATGGGGCGCATACCCTTTTCTCCCGTCCGGGCGTTTATTAGTTTCAGATATAAATACAGGTTTGTATGTCTTTGATACAGATATAAAACCTGTGGCAAGATTAGAAGGACAGGTCACAGATATTATTACGGGATCCCCCATTCAAAATGTAGAAATTCGAATTGAGGATTTTATTTCTACTTCAGAAGCAACAGCAGCTGACGGATCCTATAAAACAGGAACGGCAAAATTTGATAGTGTAGTAGTTCATTTCGAGAAGGAAAATTACCTGCCTTTTTCTGACACCCTGGATTTAATAGCCGGTGAAACTTTAAAATACGATGTCGAGCTAGTACCTGATTTTCAATTATTTACATGGAACCTAAATGTCAGGGATTCGGCGCAAAACAGCCCCTTGGCTGAAGCCCAAATTCGATTATTTGATACTGAACTGGAAGAGGACTTTCTTTATGAAACTAAAGCTGACGGTCAATTAGAACAGCCCCTTATTCCTGAAGGACAGTTCGAATTATATTTCGGCAAATGGGGATGGAAAGAAGGGTGGATTCTCGATTTCAATATGAATATGAATCGATCGGATAGCCTTTTTTTAGCGAAAGGCTATAGAGATTACTTTAATTTAGATTTTAACTGGACTACAGAGGCCACAAGTCCAACCGGAAATTGGGAGCGAGTTATCCCGGAGGGCACAGAAATTGATAATGTTATTTCTAACCCCAACACCTCTAGTCCTAACGACTTTGGTCAACAAGCCTACGTTACCGGAAACAATAGTCAGTCAGTAGGATTTGATGATGTAGACGATGGCGATGTGACTTTACGATCGCCATGGATGGACTTGAGCGATTTGTCGGATATTCAAATTTCGTTTGACTATTGGTTTTTCAATCTAGCTGGGGCAACTCCTCCTAACGACTCGCTAAGAGTTACGATCTCCTCGCCTACTCAAAGCGTTTCCGTGCTTACAATTACGGAACCAAACTCAGAGTGGAAAAGCTTTTCCGTACAGTTAGACAGTTTAAATCTCATTCGACGAGATAGTGTTCGAATGGAGTTTGTCGCCTCGGACTATCCGGAAGGCGGTGGACATATTGTGGAAGCTGGTATCGATGCCTTTGAAGTCACTGGCAATCGAATCATATCCTCAATAGATATTCAGCCTATACGTGCCCTTAGCGTATATCCTAATCCTTCTTCACATAAGCTGTTTTTTAACACTGAGTTAATGGAGGTGAATCCCACGGAGGATAAAACCATAATGATTTATCATTCAGATGGAAAGCTTGTTCACTACAATAAACAAGTTGTCAATGAAATAGACGTTAGCCATCTGGGTAATGGAACATACATACTCGTGTTAAAGGAAGGCGAAAATATTTGGAGAACTAAGTTTCAGGTGATAAAATAAATCGCTGTAAATTTCAAAAAGATCAAAGTATAGACATGGAAATATGGCATAACCCAAGGTGTAAAAAGAGTAGAGAGACCTTGAAGCGGATTGAGGATGCCGGAGTGCAACCGAAAATCAGAAAATATTTGAATGCACCTCCTTCAGAACGGGAATTGTCTCAAGTTGTAAAGATGCTAGATATCAAGCCATTTGATCTCATTCGCAAATCCGAAAAGGTATTTAAAGAGAAATATAAGGGCAAAGACTTCAGTGATCACGAATGGATTACTATCATGACCTTGAACCCGAAATTAATAGAGCGTCCTATTGTTATTGAAGAAGGGGAAGCTATAATTGGTCGTCCACCTGAAAATGTAGACGAATTGTTATAACTCTGAGGAATAAAAAAAAGGCTGTGTAAAACACAGCCTTTAACTTTTGTAGCCCATAGGGGAATCGAACCCCTGTTTCCAGGATGAAAACCTGATGTCCTAACCACTAGACGAATGGGCCGAAAAGTGGAAGTAAGATAGTAGCCCATAGGGGAATCGAACCCCTGTTTCCAGGATGAAAACCTGATGTCCTAACCACTAGACGAATGGGCCATATAATATCCGATTGAGCCTTTGCTCAAAAGCATCGCAAATATATGATTTGAAATGAATATTAGCCAAATTTTCATCCTAAATTCTAGAATTTTCTTTTTCAAAGAATCCTGATTATCTTAAAGAGCACATCAGTACAGACAATTACTTACATTTGTAGGAGTACTTTCAATTAATAAAATAGCCATATACCCATGAAAAGTATAAATGAATTAGACCTTAAAGGAAAGTCCGTGATCGTCAGAGTAGACTTTAATGTTCCTATGCGGGACGGATCTATAACAGATGATAGCCGAATTAAAGCGGCGATTCCGACACTCAAAGAGTTAGCAAAAAATAATTGTAAAGTCATCTTACTTTCGCACTTGGGCAGGCCGCAAAAAGATACCGACAGCCAGGGAAATATTAAGAAAAAAACCTATTCGCTCAGATTGGTTGCTGAGCGACTCAATGAGCTTCTACCCTATTCTGTAAGTTTCGTCGATGAGAATACAGGCGAAAAGGTAACCGAGGCTGCATCGAAATTAAAGGAAGGAGAATTTTTGGTTCTTGAAAACACGCGCTTTGCAGAAGGAGAAAAAAATAATAGTGCAGCACTCGCAGCGGACTGGAGAGCATTAGGCGAGATATATGTGAATGATGCTTTTGGCACAGCCCATAGAAATCATGCTTCTACAGTAGCATTAGCAGAGCAGTTCAATCCGGATTCAAAAGGGGCTGGTCTATTGATGAGTAAAGAGGTAGCAGAAGGATATAGCGTCCTAGAAAACCCTACAAGCCCAGTAGTTGCTGTGGTTGGTGGGTCGAAAGTCTCTGATAAAATAGGTTTATTGGAGAATATGATTGACTTAGCAGACGAAATCATTATCGGTGGAGGCATGGCCTACACTTTTATAGCAGCTCAAGGTGGCTTGGTAGGAAATAGTCTTTTAGAAGAGGACTACTTTCAATTAGCTAGAAAAATAGTTAAGAAAGCAAAAGACAACAATACTGGTATTCATATACCTGAAGATTCGGTAGTCGCTGATCAGTTTCACAGAGATGCCAAAACTAAAGTTGTATCCAGTAGAGAAATTAGTGACGATTGGATGGGATTAGATATAGGACCAAAAGCAGCGGAGCAATTTCAGAAAATTATTATGAAAGCCGGAACCATAATTTGGAACGGCCCGATGGGCGTTTTTGAGATGCAACCATTTGCAAAAGGAACAGAAAAGATCGCCATTGCTATTGCTGACGCTACATCTCGAGGTGCTTATTCGCTGGTAGGTGGAGGTGATTCCGCAAGTGCTGTCCAAGTTTTAGATTTAACTGACCGAATGAGCCACATTTCAACTGGAGGCGGTGCAATGCTTACCCTATTAGAGGGTAAACCCTTACCTGCAGTTGTGGCGCTTGAATCGAGTTAGGGATAAGTGAATAGCATGAATAAACGGACACCTTTTATAAAAGACTAATCCTTTGATTCACATAGCTTGTGTACTGATTTACTGCTAAGAAAGATAATCCTTTATGTGTTTGACAATGTAGGATTGTTGTTCTTCTGTTAATTCAGTATGCATAGGTAAAGAAAATACTTCCTTCGCAGCTTTTTCAGATTTTGGAAAATCTCCTATCTCAAAACCATATGCTTTATAAGCGTCTTGAATGTGCAGAGGAATAGGGTAATACACGCCGCAGGGAATACCAGCCTTTCCAAAATGCTCTACAAGACCATCGCGATTTTCAGCGGGAACCCTCATGGTATATTGATGAAATACGTGAGAAGAGAAGGAAGCTCGAAAAGGAATGTCAACATCTTCTACTTCTTTCAATAACTCATCGTATCGATTGGCAGCTTCAATTCGATTGTTAATGTAACTATCTAAATATTTCAACTTTACATTTAAAACATGAGCTTGTAAGGTGTCCAATCTTGAATTAACTCCTATGTGGTCATGATGGTAGCGCTGAGTACTTCCATGATTACAAATAGATCGTATTCTCTCAGCTAAAGCATCATCGTCAGTCACCATAGCACCGCCATCACCATAAGCTCCCAAATTTTTCGAAGGGAAAAAAGATGTGGCTCCAATATGTCCTAAAGTGCCAGACTTTTGTTTTTTGCCTTCCTTGGTTAAATATTCAGCGCCTATGGACTGAGCATTGTCTTCAATGATAAATAAGTCGTGTTTTTGAGCTACTCGCTGAATATGCGACATTTCGCAACATTGACCAAAAAGATGAACCGGTACTATAGCTTTCGTTTTCTCTGTAACAGCTGCCTCAATCTGAACTTCATCTAAATTAAATGTATGAGGATTGATATCAACAAAAACAGGTCTTAATCCCAATAGAGCAATGACTTCAGCGGTAGCTATAAACGTAAATGGCGTGGTAATTACTTCATCACCGGGTTGTAAATCAAGAGCCATCATGGCAATTTGGAGAGCATCCGTTCCATTCCCACAAGGAATGGCATGTTTTACACCGTGATAAGCCGCTAAATTAGAGCTAAATTCATGCACTGTGGGTCCATTAATAAACTGAGCCTTAGAAAGAATATCAGCCATTCCTTCCATAACTTCTTCCTGAATTTTCTCGTATTGAGATACGAGATCTACCATTTGTATGTCCTTCATTTGGTCTTCATTTGAGCACTCAAAGATAAAAGAATTTTTACCGGTTAGATGCCTTTACCCCAGTCATTCAAAACATAGTCATCATAAATATGTAATATTGTATGAGGTTCACATGGGGCATTTTGAATTCCCTTAAAAAAAGAGTGAGATGAAATACCGGCGATTAACTAAGGATGAATTATCGGAGCTAAAAAAAGAGTTTGTGAAATTTTTGGCTGCCCATTCTATTCCAGCAGCAGATTGGGAAAAAATGAAAGCTGAAAAGCCCCAAGTGGCTGAAAATTGGCTAGATCGTTTTTCAGATTTTGTTTTTGAAAAAACCTTATCTGATATCGATTACCTAGAATTAAGATCTGCACATAATATACAAATTGTCAAAGTAGATGAAGACCCTTTTGTGATGAGAGGGATTCGCGTGATTGGCAATCCTTACCTTAATTTTTTGGATGAAAGCTCCCCAGCAGCCTGGAATGAGATACTACGTGAGCATGGAGGTAAACTACAAACCTTTCATGCCAATAAAACACCTGAAGGGGATGTCAATCAAGCCAAATTTGAATTCATGCAAAATGGCTACCTTATTCTAAAGGATCCAAAGTTATTTGATTCCTTAAAAGACCTCCAGGAGGATCAATCTAATTGATCATCCTTGTCCTTGTTCCTCAATCGCAGCGTCTCTTACCGCCTCTGCTACTTTAAAGGCAACCTCTGCGTTTAATGTTGGCGGAATAACCATCTCATGCGTCGGATGCATCAAACAGTTGGAAATGGCTCGCGCCGCTGCTATTTTCATTCTTGCAGAAATAACTTTAGCCCTTGCATCTAGTGCGCCTCGGAAAATCCCGGGAAAGCCTAAAACGTTATTTACTTGATTGGGCAAATCAGATCGCCCTGTTCCTACAATGGCAGCCCCCCCCTTTTTAGCTTCTTCAGGCATAATCTCCGGATCAGGGTTTGCCAAACCAAAAACAATCGCATCTTTAGCCATACGCTCAATATCCTCAGCAACCAATAGATTTCCAACTGAAACCCCAATAAATACATCTGCATCCTCCAATGCATCTTTAAGTCCCCCGCTAATCTTCTCACGATTTGTAAATTTCAATAACTCTTGCTTAGAAGAGTTTAAGTCGGATCGATCCGGAGAAATAATTCCTTTGCTATCGCAAACTAAAATATTCCTCACAGGTACACACATATCTAAATGCTCTCCTCCCACGCATTGTAATAGTTTTGCTATTGCTACGCCAGCAGCACCTGCACCATTAATAACAACCTTAAGGTCAGAAAAATCTTTATTTACCAATTTTGCCGCATTGATCAATCCACCTAGCACCACGATTGCTGTTCCGTGTTGATCGTCGTGAAAGACTGGAATGCCAATATCTTGCAGTCGCTGCTCCACTTCAAAACTGTTTGGAGCTGATATATCTTCCAGGTTAACTCCGCCAAAGACGGGAGAAATCATTTTGACAGTTTCCACGATTTTATCAGGGTCCTGTGTATCCAGGCAGATCGGAAAAGCGTCGATTCCGGCAAAGCGCTTAAAAAGCATTGCTTTTCCCTCCATTACCGGAATAGCTGCCCGAGCTCCAATATTTCCTAATCCTAATACTGCAGATCCGTCTGTGACGATCGCGACGGTATTACTTTTAATCGTGTAATCCCAAACTTTTTCCGGATCCTCTGCTATTTCACGGCAAGGTGCAGCTACGCCAGGCGAATACACAAGAGCCAGATCTTCCTTCGTTCGTACATCAAATTTGGTTCCGACCCTTATTTTGCCGCGTAAGCGCTTATGTAATATTAAAGATTCTTTGAAGTAATCCATATTTTGTGCGTTGGTGCATACAATAGTATGAAAGTTTCTTTAAACTTGAGGAACAAATGGTAAAAAAGCTACATATCGGTCATTATATTCTTGGTGGGATTCGCGCTTTTTTAATTGTGCTATTACTTTTGATATGCTTGTTGTTTTTTCTGCCATCAGAACCATTCGTACGAAATAAAACCAATTATGCGCGCTTATGGAGACGATTCTATTGCAGGATAGCTTTGTGGATTTTGGGCTCTCAAGTCAAAATTGATTATGAGTCCTTCCCACTTCCAGATCATTATCTCTTGGTAAGTAATCATCTAAGCTTCTCTGACCCACTTATAACTCTAGCTTTTCTGGATGGTATGCCGGTAGCAAAAGCGGAAATACGCAAATATCCCATCATCGGATATGCTGCACTTAAAACTGGAATAATTTATGTGAAACGAGAAGAGAAAAACAGCAGAAAAGAAGCCAGAAAAGCAATAAACCAAGCACTTGAATCGGGACGATCTGTATTGGTATATCCAGAAGGCACCATATCCCCTGAGCCTCAAAACTTACATCCTTTTCGAACGGGGGTTTTTCATAGCGCAATACAAAGCGATGCACCTATAATTTCGATGGTTATAAAATATAAGAATGAGAATAGCTTTTGGATTCCGGGCCGGAGTATACTAAGTCAGTTCTTTCATCAATTCGGGGTCTGGAAGCAAGAGGTGATTATTAAGACCTCAAAACCAATGGAAATTCAGAAACCCAAAATAGCAGCTGCCCAATCTCAACTATGGATTCAAAATATGCTCAATAGCTTACTATAAACCGTTATTATTTTATATACTTGTACACACAACTATTAATGCACCATTTCAGTTTACCATTTATATCTACGGCTTACCTATGAGACCATCCTACATTATATTGACCTTAACATTACTTTTATTTGGGGGAGTAGCTTGTCAAGAAGAAGAATCTAATAAGAGAAGTGACAGGTCACAAGACCGTACCTTTCCAGTTCGAGCTATCGTTTTAGATCCAGTAAGTTTTGCGCGCGATTTTAATTCTACTGGAACATTTGAACCCTACGAACAAGTCATGATCTCTCCTGAAATAGCAGGAAGAATTGATAAAATTTATTTTTCGGAAGGCGAATTTGTCAAAAAAGGACAACTGCTTTTATCTATTAATGCTGATGACATTAAAGCTGAAGCAAGCCAGATAAAGACCTCTTTAAATAATGCGATTTCAAAAGCTGATCGCGGAAAGAGCCTCGAAAAGATTGATGCAATCAGTAAAGAAGAACTCGAAGACTTATTATTTGAGGTTGAGAACCTAAAAAATGAATTGGCCGAGAACCAAGTGCGATTTAATAAAACTCAAATTCGAGCGCCGTTTTCAGGCTTGACAGGTTTCAGAAACTATAGTCCCGGAGCATACGTAAACCCCGGCGACGGTATAGTCGAACTCGTGCAACAGGACCCATTAAAAGTTCAGTTTGAACTCCCCCAAAAATTTGCTGACCAAATTCGCGTCGGTGACTCCATTACCATAGAATACGGGAGTAATTTAAAATTTGATCTTCCCATTGATGCGATTTCTAGTAGAATAGAACAAACAAACCGGTCTTTTGCTATTCAAACACGTATAGATAATAAAGATCGAAAAATATTGCCTGGAAGTTTCGCTCGTATAAATGTCCCTTTCTACCAAACAGATTCCGCACTTTTAGTGCCAACTGAAGCGGTCATTAAGACCATTGAGAAGGAGGAAGTTTTTATTGTGAAAAATGGAAAGGCCCAAAAAGTAAAAGTAGAGACAGGAATAAGAAACGAAACAGCTGTTGAAATTCAAGCAGGTTGCAAACGCGGAGATACCGTAATTATTACTGGACTGCTGTCACTTTCTGAAGGGAATAAAGTCAAAACTACGGTCATTAACTGGGAAAATTTAGGACAATGAACCTATCTTCCATATCAATAGAGCGGCCAGTCCTAGCCACTGTAATGTCTCTGCTCATTTTTCTTTTCGGCTTAATCGCTTTCAGCTTTCTCGGGGTTAGGGAGTTCCCCTCTGTAGATCCGCCCGTTATCTCAGTTCGTACAAATTACCCTGGAGCCAACGCAAATATCATTGAAACCCAAATTACCGAGGTTCTTGAGGAAAGTATCAATGGTGTGGCAGGCATTAGCTCTCTATCCTCAATTTCAAGTGATGGTCGAAGCAGTATTACTGTTGAATTTAACCTAGATATAGATTTAGAAGCTGCAGCAAATGATGTTCGTGATCGAGTGTCCAGAGCAGTCAACGGCTTGCCTCCAGATGCTGAACCACCTATCGTGACAAAGGCAGATGCCGATGCGACCACTATACTCGCCATGACAGTCCAAAGCAATGAACGCGATTTAATGGAGTTGACAGAATTTGCAGACCGTTTTTTTAAAGAGCGTTTGCAGACCATCGAAGGAATAAGCCGGATTACAATATGGGGATCTAAGGAATACTCCATGCGTTTAAGGATGGATCCAGAAAAGATTAAGGCCTACCGATTAAGCCCGCAAGATATACGGCAGGCTTTTCAACGAGAAAATGTAGAGTTACCTAGTGGTAAAATTGAAGGATATCGATCCGAGTTGAGTATCAGAACATTTGGGAGACTTCAAAAGCCTGAAGAGTTTAACAATCTAATTATCAGAGAAAATGGGAATAATCTGGTGCGATTCAAAGATATTGGGCAGGCATCAATTGAACCTCGAGACCAACAGACCTTATTGCGGGGGAATGGACTTATTCCGATGGTAGGAATCGCTGTTACTCCCCTGCCAGGAGCAAATTATATATCGATTGCTGATGAGTTCTATAAGCGTGTTGAAAAACTAAAAAAAGACATGCCTGACGATTTGAGCTTAGGGTATGCTATTGATACGACTCTACCTATCCGTGCAGCCATTGATGACGTTACCCTCACTATCGTTCTAGCCTTTCTCTTAGTTATTTTTATCATTTTTTTCTTTTTAAGAGATTGGAGATCCACCTTGATTCCTGCAGTAGCTATTCCCATTTCCTTGGTGGGTGCCTTTTTTATAATGTATGTATTTAACTTTTCGATTAATATATTAACCCTGCTAGGTGTAGTTCTGGCTACTGGGTTAGTCGTAGATGATGCCATAGTCATGCTGGAAAATATTTATCAAAAAATAGAATCTGGGAAAGACTCTATGACAGCAGCTCATGAGGGCGCTAGAGAAATATTCTTTGCCATTATTGCAACAACGGTAACTTTAGTTGCAGTGTTTTTACCCGTAATTTTCTTACAAGGCTTAACGGGTAAGCTGTTTCAAGAATTTGGAATCGTGGTGGCGGGGGCAGTCATTATATCTACTTTTGTTTCCCTCACACTTACCCCTTCATTATCTGCGCGTATTCTTAAGAAAAAAGATTTATCAAAAGGTTTTTATGCGCGAACTGAAAAACATTTCCGTCGCCTCACTGAATCTTATAGAAATAAACTCAAGCCTTTCCTGAAGCTTCGTTGGATCTCCCCCCTAGCTATAATTTTGGCTGCTACAGGAACCTACTTTTTATTTACAGCTCTACCTAGTGAACTGGCGCCCAGAGAAGATAAAAGTGGTTTCCGAATTCTTGCCACAGCTCCGGAGGGAGTGAGTTATGAACTCATGGACCAATATGTACTAGATTTACTTCGACTCGTAGATACAATACCAGAAAAAGAAGCTCTCATTTCTGTTACCGCTCCATCATTTGGCTCGTCTACCTCAGTAAATTCAGCATTTATGCGGGTAACATTATCACGACCTGATGAAAGAGAACGGTCTCAAGGTGAAGTTGTGCAGAGCCTGTATCCAAAATTAAAGCAACTTTCGTTTGCCAATGCTTTTATTTCGCAAAGTCAAACGATAGAGGTAAGGCGCTCCTTTGGTGGATTACCTGTAGCATACGTATTACAAGCTCCAAATCTAAATGACCTAAGAGAGATCCTCCCGAAGTTTATGGAAGCCGCCGCAAACAGACCTGAGTTTAATGTCTTGGATCTCAACCTCAAATTCACAAAGCCCGAAATTAATATTAGAATTAATCGCGAAAGAGCTCGATCATTGGGGATTTCAGCACAAGATATTGCTGAAACTATACAATTGTATTTTAATCAACAGCGACTCGGATATTTCATTAAAAACAACAAACAATATGAAGTGGTAGCAGAAGCTGATCGGACTCATAGGGATCAACCCGATGATATTCTATCCCTAGATTTACGAAATTCAGCAGGAGATCTTATCCCCATCTCTGACATTATCGGTATAGAAGAGCGCTCTACCCCACCCCAGATTTTTCATTATAATCGCTATACCTCTGCCACCGTTTCAGCCGATCTCAGCAAGGGGTATACCATAGGGCAAGGTATTAAAGCTATGGATGAGATTTCAGCAGAACTCTTACCTGATAACTTTAAGACAGAGCTTTCAGGGGCTTCAAAAGAATTTCAGGACAGCGCCGGCGGACTATCATTCGCGTTTATCCTTGCCTTAGGTTTGGTTTACTTAGCTCTCGCCGCTCAATTTGAAAGTTTTGTTGATCCACTTATCATTATGTTTACCGTACCCCTGGCTTTAATCGGAGCCTTGTTTTCGCTTTGGCTTTTGGGGCACACTTTAAATATTTTTAGTCAAATTGGAATGATCGTGCTTATCGGAATTGTAACAAAAAATGGTATTCTCATCGTCGAGTTTGCCAACCAGAAATTAGCGCAAGGTCAGTCTAAACTAGACGCTATTTTAAACGCAAGTGCATCTCGATTCAGACCTATATTAATGACTAGTTTAGCAACATCACTGGGTACTTTACCCATAGCCTTAGCTTTGGGTTCTGCAGCAACTAGTCGCATTCCAATGGGGGTCGCCATTATTGGAGGACTTCTTTTTGCTATGATTCTTACTCTATTTATCATACCTGGCATGTATCTTTTGATTTCCAGAAAAAAACCAGCTGAAGATGCAAAAATCGATTAAACTTTTTCCCTTTCTGATCTTTAGTCTGCTTGCTTGTCTCAGCTGGGGTCAGGTCCAGATTGAGGATTTAGTTCAGAAAGCTATTGAACAAAATTATCAACTTCAAGCCAATAACTATCAGATCCTAAGAGCACAATCATTGAATACCAGGGGTGTAGCGGGTAACCTGCCGCGCATAAGTCTTTCTGGTAACGCGAGAACAGATATCAATAATATTCGACTTCAGTTTTTTGATAACAGAGAAGTCAACCAAAATAATGCAGATAATTACTCTGCTGGCACTAATCTGGATATTGAATATCCTATTTATGAAGGCGGGGCTAAGCGTGCCCGTAGGCTACAATTAAAGATTGATGCGCAATTAAGTGAAATAAATTATCAAACTCGTAAAGAAGAATTACTTAGGGAATTGTTTAACCGACTAGCTGATTATCAGCTGCACGAAAGGCAGATCAAGGTTTATGCACTAGACACCTTGTATTGGTCTGAAATATTAGAGCTCAGGAAGGAAATGAAATCCCTGGGACGCGGTGATAAAACAGATATTATTCAAATTGAAGCTGAATTGAATAACTCGCGCATCCAACTTCAGCGCGCAGAACAATCATCAATCTTAGCTCGAATTCAAATTGAATCACTAACTTTTCTCGATCCTTCAAAAGATATAAATCTGGAAGGTCTGCGTTCTTTTCTCCAATCGAAAATGGTATCCCCTTTAGATTTAGGCCCAGCCATCATAAGAGAATCAGAATTGCAGGTTCAGCGAACAAATACGCTTCTATCACTATCAGAATCTGCGCTATATCCTACCCTGTCTTTATTTGCTGGATATGGATTTAACTGGTCGCGTAATGCAGTGGGTGTTCTTTTAAGCAACCAAAACTTTGGTCCTTACGGAGGTATCTCTCTCAACTGGACTTTATATGATGGAAGACGGCTTCAGAGAGAGAAAGAGGCTGCGAAATTAGATATGTTAAGCCGAGAGCAAACCCTGAAACAACAAACGCGCGATCTAGACTATGCCAAACGTCAATTTCAAACAGCTATAGAAACTGAAACGGCAGTTTATCAAAACGAAAATAAACAACAGGAGATTTTGAGGCGGCAATATGAAGTGTTCGAGCAACAATATCGACAAGGAGAAACAGACTTATTAGAGGTTCTTAATTATCGTCGTCAGTATAGACTAAGCCAACTTAATGCAAATATTGCTGAGTTTCAATTGGCACAATACCTCATAGAGTGGCTTTATTTTGACGGACAATTACGTCAGTTTTAAAAAAACTAAGCTCCTACCTTAAATTGTTTCTCCATTACATCGTCTTCCCGGTATAACATAACTGGAACTGGACTATTGTTAAGAATTTTATAGGAATGAGATAAGCTTAAATCGCTCATAATATCTGTCCATGGACGAGTTAAAAGACATATCATATCAATATCATTCTCCTCCGCATAATCCAATACGCCTCTGCTGATACTATTGTGAGTCGAAACTGTTTCAAATCCTTTTAGACTTTTAGAAATAGGAAACTGTCTTTGACTCCAAAGAACTTGCGGAGGTTGAACAATTTTAAGACAATGTAGATGAGCTTGTAATCTCAAGGCTGTATCCATACCTATACGGAGAAAAGTTTTCTCTACATCCGGGTAGGAACTATAAGCCAATAATAGGTTATTTACTTTCCGCGGTACATATTTATCAGGGATTACAATATGCGGGCCGCATGACTTATTGTTTTGTTCTGACTGCAACCAATAACTTCGAATGCTATCTGGATGCAAAAATTGATCTGATGAACTGATGAGCCATTCATTATCGGTATTCGACCTTTCCCAACCAGGCTCTGCATTTTGTATTTGAAGTTGTGCGTCAATATTCGCTTTAATGTAATCAATAAATATTTTGCAATGTTGATCAATAATTCCTTCAGGAGCCACACATTTTAATTTCATATAAATTGCATTTAATATATTCTAGTAACGCAAGAAGGTATACGTTTAGTTTTTAATCCAACAATAAATTAAATGTACATTTACACAATTTTGACAAATATTATTTGGCATGACAATCAGCATCAAATTATGTATGTCGATTAATGGGCATTTCGAATAATAATTCCTTTATTATATAAATATATAATATTAATATCAAAAAAAGGACTCTTTGTTTTTCCATTGTTTTTTAAATCGCTGCGTCTATTATTACATTCACTCTGACATTTCCCTATTCGAAACAAAAATGATTATTAAAAAGTGTCTTTCCTATGCGTGAGGGATAGAAGCGGCAGTAAGGGCGTCCCTGACCAAGCAGCCGTAAGGCGAGGAAGTGACCTATGGAAACTCTACGCAGCCCTACGGATGCCGGACAGGGCCGCACTGACTACTAGCGGATAGCCCGCCCCCCAGCGGGGGGACGCCAAAAATGCATTTGATATTTCAGTACCCAATCAAATTTGTATCTTTGGACTATGGAAAGAAAAGGTTTTTTATTGATGTTTTGTTTGTTGCTTCTCTCTCTCTCTATTTGGGGGCAGATTTATGAACGGACAGATATTCGACCTGCAACATTAGTTGGTATTCACTATGGATATGGGGAACCCTTGGGTGACCTGAGTGATCGATTTGGAAATCATCATGCTTTGGGAATTTCCCCAGCTTATATGACTTCAAAGGGCTGGCTTTACGGGCTTACAGCGCGATACAATTGGGGTGCAGGAGTAAAAGATCCGGTGGCAGCAAATCTATTTACCTCTGAGGGTTTTATTATTGGTAATAATCAAGGTCCGGTAAATTTTAAAACTCGCCAACGCGGAGGCTCTGCCCTACTCAATTGGGGGAAAATTTTTGATCTGGACCCCAGCACAGCCCGAACGGGTATACGAGCTGAGGTAGGTGCAGGCATGATGTGGCATTGGGTTCGCTTACAGGATGACACCCGCTCAGCTACACAAATACTAGATCCCTACCACAAGGGTTACGATAGGCTCACAGGTGGTTTTGCAGGTAGTTTAGACCTGTCCTTCAATTATATGGCAGCAAATCGGGGCCTGAATTTTAGAGCTGGAGTGAATTACCTTTTTGCCGCTACCAAAAGTATGCGTGGATATAATTACGATACCATGCAGGCAGATACTCGTCGCCGATATGATGGTATGGTTACTGCATACATATCCTTTATACTTCCTATTTATAGTTCCAATGATGATTCACTGATATTTTATTGATGTGGCAACAGCTGTTATTTGGAGTTTATCAATTAGCTATACGGCTGTATGGGTTGGCTATTAGAATAGTTGCCTTACGGTCTTCGAAGGCGCGTGATTGGATCAATGGCCGAAACAACCCAACACCCTACCCCAAAAAGAAGGGCGATCTACAACCTATTTGGTTTCACGCTGCTTCAACCGGTGAGTTTGAACAGGGGCTACCTATAATGGAGTATATCAGGCAAAAAACTCCAAACCAGCCTATCCTTCTGACTTTTTTTTCACCTAGTGGTTATCATGCAGCGCAAAAATATTCAGAGGCCTTCATCATTGAATATTTACCATTGGATACCATGAAAAAAGCTCGAGAATTTGTAGATAAATGGAAGCCAAACATGGCCATTTTTATCAAATATGAAATTTGGCCTTCCTATCTATCTGCACTTCATGAAAAGAAAATTCCCAGCTTAGTCGTCTCTTCCAGATGGCGTCCGCAGCAATTATATTTCCGATGGGGTCGACCTCTTTTCTTTCCGCTACTTGCCAAACTTGATCATATTTTTGTTCAAGATGCCCTTTCTGAAGAAGTTCTAAAAGCTGAAGGTATATTTGGTGTGACGCGCGCAGGAGATACTCGTATCGATCGCGTGATGGAAGTTTCCGCTGAAGAATTTGATCATCCGCTATGCTCGGCCATTTCTCCTGAGGAGCGCATACTCATTCTAGGCAGCAGCTGGCCTGCAGATGAAAAAATACTCTTTGAAGCGATGTCAGAAAGGTCTTGGCCATGCTTTGATCGCATTTTAATCGTACCGCATGAGCTTTCCGAAGCTCATTTGGAAAGCCTGGCTGATCTGGCTACCCTCACCCACTGTACTATTAACCAGGAGATGCCGGATCCTAAGGCTAAAATCATTATTGTAAACGAGATGGGCATTTTGGCATATTTATATCGATTGGCAGATGTTGCCTACATTGGAGGTGGCTTTGGTGATGGCATCCATAGTATTCTCGAAGCTGCCGTTTATGGAATTCCGGTCATATTTGGGCCGAAACACCACAAATTTAAAGAAGCCGAAGATTTGATCCGTATCGGAGCCGCAATGTCTGTTTCTGATAAAAATGGGCTGATTTCGGCTGTCTCTCATTTCAGCGACTCAGCCACTCGAAAAGAGGTGAAGGACATTCAATCAAATTATTTTAAAAAGCAATCTGGTGCAAGCCCAAAAATCGGGCAGTATATTATCGAGCGACTAAAAGGAAAAAAATGAAATCTCTACGTGAATTATTCAAAGGGTTGCGGGTATTAGTGATCGGGGACACGATGATCGACCGATATTTATACGGCACAGTAGACCGCATCTCTCCTGAAGCCCCAGTTCCCATTTTAAATCGCCAACGCAGAGAAGATCGCCCCGGTGGAGCTGCTAATGTAGCGCTCAATTCAGCAGCTATGGGTATGGAGGTTGCTATTTGCTCGCTTCATGGACAAGATGAGGAGGGTACTGCCTTGCAAGAGATTTCCTTTGCCGCAGGACTGCACAACCAATTTTGGATGGACACGCCTGAGCGCCCTACCACACTCAAAACGAGGGTAATGGCCAGGCAACAACAACTTTTACGCGTTGATTTTGAGGAAACACACCCCCTTTCCGAAAATGAGCAAGCTCGTTTTGAATCCCGCATGCAAGATGCCTTTGATCGGTTTCAACCGCAAATAGTTATACTACAGGATTATAATAAAGGAGCATTAAATCCCTCATCCATCTCTAAAGCTATCGCTCTGGCTAAAGCAAAAAACATTTTTATAGCTGTAGATCCTAAAAAAGATAACTTCGCCCAATATGAGGGCGTGGATTTATTCAAACCGAACCTTAAAGAATTTCGAGAAGCCACCCGGTGGTCAAGCCCTTTGACAGAAAAAAATATCGATTTGGCCGCTACGAAATTTATGGAATCTATTCGAGCAAAACATCTGTTTATTACCTTATCAGCGGATGGTATTTATTATCGTAGTCAATCTACTCCCGGTGAAATTCAACCTACTGCGAAACGATCTATTGTGGACGTATGTGGAGCCGGAGATGCTGTAATTGCGGTAGCATCAGCGGCCTTACATGCGGGTCTTAGCCCGATGGAAACAGCAAAGTTATGTAATATTGCCGGAGGCCAGGTATGTGAACGCATAGGCGTGAGTCCGGTGGAAATTGACACATTGGAGCGAGAATATGGAAATCGAGCAAACAAATAGAACCGTCATCTCAGAATATTACAATGCCGTAGAGGCGCAATATCGCGTCTCTACAAATACCAAATTCCCACACCATGATCAGTCATTTTGCGATTGACCTGAAATCTCGCACAGATGAACGTTGTTGGACCTTCAGGAGATGAATATTTGTGGGTTGTTCGTGAGAGTTGCGCGTTGAGACTCGATGATTCGCGTCTTTAAAAAAACAAAACTACTTGAAACCTCAAGTAGTTTTGCTCGCCTTTTCTTTTAAAAAGAAAGACTTCGAACTTTCTATTCTATAAATTGAGGTGAACCACACCTATGCGCGCCCCAGCTGATATAGCATTCTCCAATGCACAGCTACTGCCTTCGCGAAGGTAGGCTGAATATGATAGGGTATATTATACTTCTCTGCTGTTTCCTGGACGATCTTTGATAGCCGCGGGTAGTGCACATGACAGATATTGGGAAACAGGTGATGCTCGATCTGATAATTCAATCCCCCAATGAGCCAGGAGAACCACTTGCTTCGCGGAGAAAAATTTGCAGTGGTTAACATTTGATGAACTGCCCAATGAGTTTCTACCTTACCTTTTTCATCAGCCTCAGGGAACTCTGATGTAGGCATAACATGCGCAGTCTGGAAAATTAGTGATAGTGATAAACCCGCAATCAAATGCGAAATCACAAAAAACATAAGGATCCAATACCATGCTATCGGTAACACAATCAGAGGAATAATTAAGGCGAAACTATAATACATGATCTTAATACCAATTAATTCTACCAACATGCGTGCGTAGGATTTGGTGGGATGCAAGGGCAATCCTTCATGATAGTACTTGTGCAGTTGCATAAAATCTTTAGCCGTAGCCCAATATAAGGTCATGATGGAATAGAAAAACCAGGCATACAAATGTTGCGCCTTATGAACAGTTTTAAGCTCCTGATTTGGAGAAAACCGCAGAACACTAGTTGAACTAAGATCATCATCCATACCATCTATGTTAGTATATCCATGATGTAAAAAATTATGCTGAACTTGCCAATTCGGTGCATGTCCTCCAATAAAATTGATAATACCACCTAAAAGTGAATTGACCCACTTATGCTTAGAATAAGCATTGTGATTCGCATCATGCATCACACTTAATCCGAGACCGGCCATACCAAAGCCCATAATGACGTACATAGCGCCCACCCCCCAGAATGAATTGAGTATACCAGATACCATAAGTGCATAAGGAATGAAATAAATACCTAGCATGAAAAAGGTCTTAACCACCATACTTGGGGTGGCATAAGTTGAGATATTTTTGTCAGTGAAGTATGAGTTTACTTGATCGCGCAGTTCTCGCATGAATTCTTTACCCTTCTTGCGATCAAAATATATTGGTGCTCTTGTCATAAAGTCGATTTATAGAAATATACGGTTTGTCTATGTTAAACTGGATTAAACCATTATAAGTTGTGATGCAAAATAAGAAAAAAATGATCCTGGTCTTAATGCAAGTGTCCAAAATGACAAGAAGCCTACATTTCTAACCATTGTCACGGATTAAATAAAAGCGAGAAATTCCAAAAAAACAAGAATTAGTTACTCTACGCATTGGATTTTAATGCCACTAAGGCAGCTTTCAGTTGTTCCAAACGTTCTTCCCCATCTCTGTACTTCTGCCTTTCCTTTTCTACCACAGCTTCTGGCGCATTATTGACAAAACGCTCGTTATTGAGCTTTTTTTCCACAGATTGCAAAAAGCCTTGAGCATATTCGATATCCTTATTCATCTTTTCAATCTCTGCCGCTGTATCGATAAATTCTCCTATCGGCACATAATAGGTGTCGGTTCCACGAACGAATGATACGGATTGAGCCGGACGCTCATCTGCATAGCCTAGCTCTCCAAGTTGTCCCATTCGCTTTAATAAGGCGGCGAAGGAGCCCGTCCATAAAGGCTGTGTTTTACCCGATTGAACAAGCAACTTCAAGGGTTCGCGCGCGCCTATACCCTTATCATTTCGTATCTCACGCGTTTTTGTCACCAGCCCACGGGCTACTTCCATAGATGATAAAATCGAAGCATCTATCGACTGAGGTGCAGGCACTTCCTGAACGGTACAATTGTCGGCATCAGGTTTGAGCTTACTCCAAATTTCTTCCGTCACAAAAGGCATAAAAGGATGTAGTATGGTCATGATTTGAGCAAATAATTCTCGCGTAGCTTCGTATGTCGTTCGACTAATGGGAGTCTCATAATCGGGCTTGACCAACTCCAGGTACCAGGAACAGAAATCATTCCAAATAAAATTATACAGTTGCATCAAGGTATCCGACAATCGAAATTGCGCCATGTCTGCAGGCATTTTCTGAATCAACTGAGCCAGCCGACTTTCCATCCACTCTACAGCTAAAGCTTGTGTAGCTGAAGGGTCTCTATCATCCACCTCCCACATATCCAGTAACTTAAGGGCATTCCACATTTTATTGCAGAAATTACGTCCCTGCTCCACCAATTTCATATCAAAAAGCAAATCGCCGCCGGCAGGCGAACAAGACAACATACCAAAACGAACAGCATCGGCCCCGTATTCATCAATCATTTTCAATGCATCCGGCGAATTCCCGAGCGACTTACTCATTTTACGACCCTGCTTATCGCGAACCATCCCGGTGAAGTATACCTTCTCAAATGGTCGTTCACCCTTCCACTCATAGCCTGCCATCACCATACGAGCAACCCATAAAAAGATAATATCCCAACCGGTCACCAGGGTCTGGGTCGGATAATAGTAATCGATTTCCTTTTTATCATTAAATCCATTAAAGACAGAGATAGGCCACAACCAGGAGCTAAACCAGGTGTCGAGCACATCCTCCTCCTGGCGAAGATCATCTAACCCGATATCCTCCCCTGGAAAATGTTCCTGAGCCGCTTGTAAGGCCTCTTCTGCCGTTGAAGCCACAAAAACTTCCTCTTTATAATAATAGGCCGGAATTCGATGACCCCACCACAACTGTCGTGATATACACCAGTCTCTAATATTTTCCATCCAATGACGATACAGATTCTTTTGACTTTTGGGAAAAAACTCCACCTCGTCAGACTCCACCGCATCTAAGGCCGGCTCAGCCAAAGAAGCCATATCGACGTACCACTGTAGGGAAAGCCGGGGCTCTACCACTGCACTCGTTCGTTCAGACCGCCCTACTTTATTGACGTAATCTTCAACTTGGAGCAGATGACCTGCATCTTCCAATAAAACTCTAATTTTCTTTCTTGCTTCAAACCGATCTTCACCGACCAAAAGTCCGGCTTCCTCCGTAACTCGAGCACTTTCATCGAGCATACTAATCACCTCTAAATCGTATTTTTTACCCAGTGCATAATCATTAGCATCATGCGCGGGAGTCACTTTCAAGGCGCCGGTTCCAAATTCCGGATCTACATATTCATCAAAGAGAATAGGTACAGACCGATCCACCAGGGGAACAATGGCCCGCTTTCCTTTCAAATGATGATAACGCTTATCTTCAGGATGGACGGCAATACCTGTATCGGCCAAAATAGTCTCCGGACGAGTAGTTGCTATCGTTAAGGACTCATCAGTGCCCTCTATGGCATATTTAACGTGATACAGGTGAGAAGACTCTTCTTTATACAGCACCTCTTCATTCGAAAGAACGGTCTTGGCCTCCGGATCCCAATTGACCATGCGATGGTCGCGATATAATTTACCGCTGTGGTAAAGATCCACAAAGGCCTGAATCACATGCTCAGAGCGCACCTCATCTAAAGTAAAAGCCGACCGTTCCCAATCACAGGAAGCACCCAATTTCTTCAACTGCTGCAAGATCACACCCCCATACTTATCCGTCCATTGCCAGGCATATTCCATAAACTTCTCCCGACCAATCTCGCCTTTTGAAATACCTTTTTCCTCACGCAGCCACTTGACCACCTTAGCTTCCGTAGCAATCGAAGCGTGATCCGTTCCCGGCACCCAGCACGCATTTTTTCCTTCCTGACGAGCACGTCGCACCAATATATCCTGAATTGTATTATTAAGCATGTGTCCCATATGCAAAACGCCCGTCACATTAGGCGGCGGAATCACCACTGTGTACGAAGGTCGCTCATCAGGCTCCGAATGAAAATACCCCTCCTTCTCCCAATGCGCATACCACTTCTCCTCTACCTGGCTCGGTTCATAATGCTTGCTTAACTCAGTCATAGTTCACAAATTTTCACAAAAATACCAATCCTTCGGGCACTTTCCATTTCTCCCGACATATTATTGTTTATTTTTATTTGGCGGTATCCCCTCGACATTCCGCCAGGCGGCGGATCTCGGGGTCGCTACGTCCGTGGCTGCGCTTTCGCTTCGGTCCCAGACCGCAAAAGCATCTTTATCTATTGATTGACAAAATCAAAAATAAAACTAGAATAGAAAGAAGGTGCGGTCTGTGACCCGTTTTCCTGCGGTCACGGCCACTCCCATCGCTTACCGGGCACACCCGCCGGCACTTACAAGACAGGCTCTGGGGCCAATTCCACCTCAAGACCATCCAGTTCTTCGCGAAGTTTCAGTTGGCAGCCCAGGCGACTATTTTCCTTGACAAAGAAGGCCTGATCCAACATATCTTCTTCATCTTCTGACATTTCGGAAAGCTTATGATCACTTAGTACATAAACCTGACAGGTGCTGCATAAAGCCATACCACCGCAAGTGCCTTTCA